>MDTG01138073.1_pt1 | contig 18744 bp, 19 predicted proteins | sample 811421 | NCBI WGS metagenome assembly MDTG01 (sample SAMN05326645, study PRJNA326480) | marine metagenome | isolation source: seawater | place: Pacific Ocean: South East | collected 2011
AATAAAGCTGTTCTTACACCACCAATATGAAGAGGCCCAGTAGGAGAGGGCGCAAACCTACAATTAAAACTCATTTAATCTAATTAGACTATTTTAGTGGAAGTTTCTATACAAAGAGACAAGCTTACCTTGAATTTTTATTCTACTTGCAGCATATATTTTAGTACCGTAGTTTTTATTTGCTGCTTCAAGTGCTATCGTATTACCTTTTTTCCTAATTCTTTTTAACGTCGCTTCTTGATCATCAATTAATACAACTGCGATTTGACCGCTTTCAACATTTGTAGTTTTTTTGACAATAACAGTGTCACCATCATTTATCCCTGCTTCAATCATGGAGTCACCTTTAACTTTAAGGCCATAATGTTCTCCATTATTTTGTAAATCTTCTGGTAGCGAAACTCTATCAACTTCTTGTTGTATTGCTTCAATGGGCGTACCCGCTGCAATACTTCCTAAAACTGAAACTTCACTAGATGTGTTTGGAGTTTTATCAAGACCTCCTTTTATTACACTCGGTGTGAATGTATTAAAAATATCATTAGCACTTGCGTTCTCTGGTAATTTAACAACTTCTAGTGCTCTTGCCTTGTGAGCTAGTCTTTTAATAAATCCTCTCTCTTCTAAAGCTGATATTAATCTGTGTATTCCTGATTTCGACTTAAGGTTGAGTGAAGATTTCATTTCCTCATAAGATGGAGAAATTCCAGTTGATCTAATTTTTTTGTTTATAAAAATAAGTAAATTTTTTTGTTTTTTTGTAAGCATAAGAACAAACCTCGTACATAAATGTTCTATAAAAGTTCTCTTTTAAGATCAATGGCTAATTAGTCCTTATTTTGCAGGTTAATTGATAGTATTTCTTTGATTAATTCTTCCGGTTTAGTCGCAGAGAGAAGTGATTCACCAATTAAGAAGTTTTTGATACCTGTTTGATCATAAATGTATTGAGCATCTTTCTGGTTTCTAATTCCACTTTCAGAAACTAATGGTCCCTTGTGTGATGTTAATTTTTTTTTGATAATGATAGAATTATCCAAAGAAACGTTCAAAGTTTTTAAATTTCTATTATTAATTCCAATTATTGCTTCTTGATATTTTAATGCTATTTCAGCTTCTTTTTCATCATGAACCTCTACAATAATACTTAATTCATTTCTTAAAGCTTCAGTATAAATTTCATCTGCTTGTTTTTCAGACAAAGCAGATAAAATTATCAGAATACAATCGCAGCCAAAACTTTTTGAGTATGAGACCTGATACGGGTCTATAAAAAAATCCTTAGCTAAAATAGGTAACTTTACTTTTTTTTTTATTTCAGAGATATAATTTAAATCACCAAGAAAAAATTTCTTTTCTGTTAACACAGATAAGCAAGTAGCATTATTTTCAGAATATAAACTAGCAATTTTTAAATGATCAAAATCTTCTAATATTACTCCTGCAGATGGGCTAGCTTTTTTAATTTCAGCTATTAAAGAAACTTTATTTTGTTCTTGATTGTTGATTATTGATTTTTTAAAATCTAAAAAATTATTTACAGATTTTATTTTATTTTCTATTGAATTAAGAGAAATTTTTTCTTTAATTATTTTAAGATCTTCTTTTTTTTGTTTAATAATTCTTTCTAAAATATTTATCATTAAATTGCCTGTATCTTTTGCAAATGTTCATAAACTTTAGAAGATATTAAATGTTGTTTACTGAATTCATAGGCTTTTTTAAAATCTTTTTCTTTATCTGAAATTATTAAACCTGCTGCAACATTTAGAGCTACAGAGTCTGAAAATTCATTATCTTCACCTCTAAAAATATCAACTATTTTCTGAGCGTTATATTCTGCATTTTTACCTTTAAGGTTTTCTTTATTTCTATTTGTAATCTTTAAATCTGTTGGGTTAATGATGAAACTTTTAATATTTCCGTTATTTAGTTCAACTATTTTTGTTTTTGCAAAAGGTGAAATTTCATCCATTCCATCTTCGCTATGAACAATGAAAGCGTTCTCAACATTATTTTCTTTTAGAGCCTCAGCAAATGGCATCATCCATTTTTCACTAAAAACTCCAATCACTTGTCGTTTAACTTGCGCGGGACTACTTAAAGGTCCTATCAAATTAAAGATAGTTTTCTTAGCTATTTTTTTTCTAGCACTAGCTACATGTTTCATAGCTTGATGGTAGTTAGGTGCAAACATAAAAGCAAAATTTACTTTTTTAATTGAATGTTCTGCTTCTTGAGGCTTTAAATTAATATTAATTTTCAATGCTTCCAAAACATCCGCTGAACCACATTTTGATGACACTGCTTTATTTCCATGCTTAGCAACTTTAATACCAATACTAGCTAAAACAATTGCTGCAGCTGTAGATATATTTAGAGAGTTTTGACCATCACCCCCTGTGCCACAAGTATCAATTGTTCCATGAGGTGCTTTTACTAAAGTAGCTTTTGATCTCATAACAAAAATACCACCTGCCAACTCATCCTTAGTCTCACCTTTATTAGATAAAGCATTTAAAATTTTAATAATGATATCTTCTTGAAATTTACCCTCCATAATATTGGAAAAAAGACTTTTACTCTCTTCAAATGTGAGTTTTTCCTTGGACTCCAATTTTTTTACGAAATCTATCATTTAGTTTATTGGTTTATAAAATTTTTAATTAACTGCATACCAACTTTTGTATTAATACTTTCTGGGTGGAATTGCACCCCGTGAACATCATATTGTTTATGCATAATTCCCATTATAGTTTTATTTTTGGTTTCAGCTACTATTGATAAACAATCAGGCAAAGTTTTTTTGTCTACAATTAGACTATGATATCTTGTAGCTTTAAAAGGTAATTCAAAATTTTTAAAAATTCCAATTTTCTTAAAATATATTTTACTCATTTTGCCATGCATTAGTTTTTTTGCTCTAATAATTTTACCCCCAAAAACTTGCCCAATAATTTGGTGGCCCAAACAAACTCCTAAAATAGGTAAATTTTTATGAAGATCTTTTACAATTTTAAGACAATTCCCGGCTTGAGATGGATTGCCAGGACCTGGCGAAATAACTATTTTATCGTATTTTTTTTGTATAACTTCTTTGGAAATAATCTTATCATTTCTAACAACATCTACTTTACACTTAAGTCTTGAGATGTAGTGAAACAAATTGTAAGTAAAACTATCATAATTATCTATAAGTAAAATTTTCATTTAATCAACTGCACTCATAAGGGCTTTAGCTTTATTAACTGTTTCTTTGTATTCTTTTTCAGGCACACTATCTGCAACTATTCCTGCTCCTGATTGAACATAGAATTTATTATTTTTTATTAAACCAGTTCTCAAGGTAATGCAGGTGTCAAATTCTTTGTTAGGAGTAAAATATCCTATTCCACCTGCGTAAAGTTTTCTTTTATTTTTTTCAAGTTCATCTATAATTTCCATAGCTCTAATTTTAGGGGCTCCGCTTACAGTGCCCGCTGGAAAACCAGACAATAAAGTCTCAAATATTGAATTTTTACGATCAAATTCACCAACAACGTTTGAAACAATATGCATCACGTGAGAATATTTTTCTATAGTAAAACGCTCAGTTACTTTAACAGAATCAACTTTTGATACTTTACCGACATCATTCCTACCAAGGTCAAGTAACATTAAATGTTCCGCCAATTCTTTTTTATCTTTTAAAAGTTCTTTAGCATATTTTGTATCTTGAGATTTTGTAGATCCCCTAGGTCTTGTTCCAGCTATTGGCCTTATCGTTATTTGATTGTCTCTCAATCTAACCAGAATTTCTGGACTACTTCCAATTATCTTGAAATCTTCAAAATTAAAATAAAACATAAATGGAGAAGGGTTCGATAATCTTAAATGATTATAAATCTCAAGAGGTGTTTTATTAATTTTTCTTTCAAATCTTTGACTTAGGACAACTTGAAAAATATCTCCTTTAGCTATGTATTCTTTTGCTTTTTTCACATAATTTTTAAATTGATTTTTTGAGATATTGCTTTTGATTCGATTTCTATTTTTTTGATATGTAAATTTTATTGGCAGTTTTATTTTACAATAATCTTCATAAATTTCAAAACTTCTTAAAATTGACTGATACTTTTCAAAATAATTTTTTATTTTAGTTTCAGCATAAATATTTTCAATAAAATATATTTTCTTTTTTAGATTATCATAAATAATCAAATTTTTAGGCCTAATCATTCTTACATCTGGTATTTTGAGATCATCTAAACATTTATTAGGTATTTTCTCTATATACCTAATGACATCGTAAGAAAAATAACCAACAAGCATAGCAGCCATCTTAGGAATATTTTTTGGAATTTTACTATTAAACTTATAAATTAAATTATTTAAAAATTTGAGAGGTTTTTCTTTTATAATTTTCTTTCGACCCTCAAATCTCTCAATGATATTACTGTTATTAATATCCCATATTTTATCAGGATTTAGACCTATTATAGTATATCGTCCTCTGATAGTTCCTTTTTCTACCGACTCAAAAATAAAACTATTTTTTTCCACTAATAAAAAATTAAAAATGTTCTCAACTTGCTTGTAATCTCCACAATTCTTCACAGTATAGATTAATTGGTCTTTTTTTAATTTGTGATTCTTTTTAAAAGAACTAAAATTAATATTTAGTTTCATTAGAGGGTATTTTTAATACGATTTAATACATTTTCATTTATTTCTATATTGTATTTATCGTTAACGGTTTTGTCATATTCACTATAAATTTGATTGGCTAAATTTAATTTAGCCTTAGATTTATACTTTTTATAATCTTTATTATTTACACTAAAAGGAAGTTTTTTTGTTTTTTCAGCTAGGACCAGGTAGTTTTTTGTAAATTGACTATTTGTAATTAGCTCTAGTTCTCCATCATTAATTTTGAAAATTTCCTTAATTATATCTGAATTAAAAATATCTTCATTATTTATATTTTTAATCGTTGTTTTTTTAATTTCTAAATTATTTTCTTTACTAAACTTAAAAAATTGATCTTGATTAAATTTACCTTCAGACATTTCTTTAACAATTTTAGTATTACTTTCAATAGTGTTCTTCAATCTTAATTGAGAAATAATAGCTTCTTTAATTTTTTCATCTTTTAAACCCTTTGAAATTTTTTCTATAGTTAATATTTCACTTAAATAATATTTATTATTTATATTAATTAGTTCAGGTTTATTTATTTCTTTTATATTATAAATTTTATTGAATAATTCTTTGTTGATACTTACTAGTTCCTTGCCCTTTTTATCTCTTTTTAAAATATTTACACTTTCTAAAACTTCTAGAGATAAATTGTATTCCTCAACAAAATCTTTCATTTTTATTCCATCTAATACACCATTTTCAATTTCATCAATTTTTTTAAAGTAGGCCTCGTTATACTCTTTTTGCCCGGTTAAATTATTTGGTAGAAGCTCAACATAATTTATTTTTTTAAAATTTTGCATAAAGAGATTTTTATTTGATTCATAAGTCTTTTTAACTTCTTCTTCAGGAATTAAATACTTACTATATAAATCATCTAATGGTAAATATGATATTGTCTTTATTTGATTTTCACTTACGTATTCTTTTTCAATTAAATATTCTGGTAAAATAATACCTTCTGATAAAAAAGTTAATAATTGCCTTTTTTTTTCTTGTTCCGCAACATTTTGTTCAAACATTGCAGCACTTAATCTACTCTCTAATAAAAATTTTTCATATTCTGTTCTAGAAAATTTGTTATCTTTTTGAAATGTTTTATCGTTTACAATTATTTCTTTAAGTGCTTTATTATTTAAATTGATTCCCAGATTAATTATTTCAAGTGCAACAATCTTCTTGCCTATATAATCAGATAAAATTCTGTCTAATAGATCTGTTTTAGCTAAGTTATCTCTTTGTTGTTCATTTAAATTAAGCCTATTAACATATTCAACAAAACTCTGAGCAGTAACTTTTTCAGAATCTATCTTAACTAAAATATTTTGATTTCCTGTTCTAAATACATCTCCCATACCCCAGAACAGAAAAGGTAAAATAATGATACCTATAAGCACTTTACCTAAAAAGGATTTAGTAAATTTTTTTATTGATGTGAGCATTTTTTTAATTTAATAGTGCGTTTTATATTTACCACACCTATAGATCAAAACATTAAATATGGCAAATAACATGAGATACTTTATTGGTAATTGGAAAATGTTTGGTGTTCCAAAATCTATCGGTATTCTTGATAAAATAAATAGATTTGTCAAATCTGATAAAAAATTTAATAAAAAATATAAAGTAGTTGTTACTCCTCCTCATACCTTGGTTCAAAGCTTTACTAAATCTTTTACAAATAAAAATATTTCTATTGGTGCACAGAATTGTTTTCATGAGGATGGATTTGGAGCTAATACAGGTGCGATCAGTCCATTAATGATTAAAAGCGTCGGAGCTCAATATATAATTGTAGGCCACTCTGACAATAGAGCCGAAGGAGACAATGATGCTATGATTAAAAGTAAAGTAGACAATTCATTAAATAACAAATTGAAAGTAGTCTTTTGTATAGGCGAAAACAAAGAACACAAAACAAACAATAAAACTTTCGTTGTTTTAGAAAATCAAATCAAAAGTGCTTTAGATGAAAAATTTAATTTTAAAGATATAATTGTTGCTTATGAACCTATTTGGTCAATTGGTACAGGAAAAATTCCAGAGCCAAATGATTTACTTAAAACAACAATATTTATAAAAAATGTATTAAAAAAAATTTTTAAAAAACAAAAAACTCCTGTAGTTTTATATGGCGGCTCTGTAGACAGTAAAAACATAAGCCAATTTAAAAGATTAAATGAGATAGACGGTTTTTTAATTGGTGGCGCCTCAAAGTCTGATCAAAATTTTATTGATATAATAAAGAATTACTATAGATAGATATTATGGAAAGTATTTTACTTACAGTAAACATCATTTTAGCTATATTGTTAGTTATTGTAATTTTGTTGCAAAGATCAGAAGGTGGAGCTTTAGGACTAGGTGTTTCACAAGATAGTTTCACATCTTCAAGATCTGCAGGAGATTTTCTTACTAAATTTACATCAATACTTGCTGTTTTTTTTATTATTACCAGCATTGCATTAGTATCAATTTCTCGAGTAGAGATAAAAGAGATCCAATCAGTTATAGACTTAGAAAAAGAAAAGGAAGAAAATAAAAACCTTCCACAGATCCCTGAAAATCAAAAATAATCTTTGTTTTTAAAACAAAAGTCGCTATAATATTCTTCCATGGCGCGATATATATTCGTAACTGGCGGCGTGGTTTCATCACTAGGTAAAGGTTTAACTTCAGCCTCATTAGCTTCATTACTACAATTACGAGGTTACAAAGTAAGAATTAGAAAACTAGATCCTTATTTAAATGTTGACCCAGGAACAATGAATCCATTTGAACATGGAGAGGTATTTGTAACCGATGATGGTGCAGAAACAGACCTAGATCTCGGTCATTATGAAAGATTTACCGATAATCCTTCAGCAAGAGAAGATAATATTACCACAGGTCAAATTTATAAAGACATTATAGAAAAAGAAAGACGAGGAGAATATTTAGGAAGCACAGTTCAAATTATTCCCCACGTTACAAATCATATAAAAAAATTTATTTCAAATAAAGTTTCAAATGAAGATTTTGTAATATGTGAAATAGGAGGAACGGTTGGAGATATCGAGAGTTTACCTTTTTTAGAAGCTATTAGACAATTTTCAAATGAGGAAGGTAGAAATAAGACCTTATTCATTCACCTAACATTAGTACCTTATATAGAAGCTTCAGGGGAATTAAAAACAAAACCAACACAACACTCAGTTAAAGAATTAAGAAGCATTGGTATTCAACCAGATATTATTATTTGCAGATCAGAAAAAAATATTCCTAAAGATGAAAAAAGAAAAATTTCTTTATTTTGCAATGTTGAGCCTGGACATGTTATTCAATCCGTTGATGTTAAGTCTATTTACGAGGTACCGATTAAATATAATGAAGAAAAATTAGATAAAAAAATTCTTAGCATTTTCGGGCTAAAAGAAAAAAATAAAGCTAATTTAAAAATTTGGAAAGATATTATTTTTAAAATAAATACAAAAAGAAAAAAACTCTCTATTGCTATCGTTGGTAAATATGTAGATCTCAAAGATGCTTATAAATCTTTAGATGAAGCATTAATTCATGGATCACTAAGTAATGATGTAGATTTAAATACCGTGTGGGTAGACTCTACGAAAATAAATAAGAATAATGTAAGTACAATTTTAAAAAATTATAGTGCAATATTAATTCCAGGTGGTTTTGGATCAAGAGGAACAGAAGGTAAAATAGAAGCTATTACCTATGCACGAAAATACAAAGTTCCTTTTTTTGGAATATGCTTTGGTATGCAGATGGCGATTATTGAAACCGCAAGAAATATGTTAGGCATTAAAAAAGCTACCTCTAGTGAATTTGGAAATGGAGGAACACACGTAGTGGGGTTAATGAATGAATGGATAAAAGGAAAAACTATTCAAAAAGGGAGTAAAAAAAATCTAGGTGGAACAATGCGACTGGGTTCCTACAAAGCTAAGTTGAATAAAAACAGTTTAATATCCAAAATATATAAATCAACCACAATCAACGAGAGACATAGACACAGATATGAAGTTGATAAGACTTTAAAAACTAAATTAGAAAAAAAAGGGCTTACTTTTTCAGGTCTTTCTCCAGACGGTTCGTTGCCAGAGACTATAGAACTTGAAAACCATCCCTGGTTTATTGGAGTTCAGTTTCATCCAGAATTTAAGTCTAGACCTTTTGCACCACATCCTTTATTCTCATCATTTATTAAAGCTGCAAAAAACAACTCAGAAAAAAATGAATTACCATAAAGTAAAATGTGCTAATTTTGAAATAGCAAACAACAAACCTTTCACTTTAATAGCCGGACCATGTCAGCTAGAAAGTGAAAAACATGCTTTAAATATTTCTCAAGAACTTAAGAAAATTACCTCGGAATTAAAAATAAACTTAATTTACAAAACCTCTTTTGATAAAGCTAATCGAACAAGTTTAAATGGAAAAAGAGGGATTGGATTAGAAAAGTCTCTTTCTATATTTGATAAAATTAGACAGGAAGTTGGTGTACCAGTTTTGACCGATGTCCACACTGCTGAACAATGTGCTCTAGTTGCAAATCATGTAGATGTACTTCAAATACCCGCGTTCTTATGTAGACAAACTGATTTGCTAATTGCTGCTGCCAAAACAGGGAAAATAATTAATGTAAAAAAGGGTCAGTTTTTAGCTCCATGGGATATGGCTAATGTAATAAAAAAATTAGAAGACTCAGGAAATAAAAATATTTTACTCACAGAACGTGGCGCGAGTTTTGGATATAATACATTAGTATCAGATATGAGAGCTTTACCTATAATGGCAAAATTAGGCTATCCAATTGTTTTTGACGCCACACACTCTGTCCAACAACCTGGTGGAATGGGAGAAAAATCTGGTGGTCAAAGAGAATTTGTTCCTTACTTATCTAGAGCTGCTATAGCGGTTGGTGTTGGTGCTGTATTTATGGAAACGCATGAAGATCCTGACAATGCTCCATCGGATGGACCAAATATGGTGCCATTAAATGAAATAAAATCTCTTTTAAAAAAATTAGTTTCAATTGATACTTTAATCAAAAACTAATAAATGGCAAAAATCAAAAAGATAGTTGGTAGGCAGGTATTTGATAGCAGAGGAAATCCAACTGTTGAGGCTGAAGTTTTTTTAAAGAACAATGTTAAAGCTACAGCTATTGTTCCCTCAGGAGCATCGACGGGAGCATTTGAAGCATACGAACTAAGAGATAATAATAAAAATTATTTTTTTGGTAAAAGTGTATTAGATGCAGTCAGAAATATTAACACTATTTTAAATAAAAATTTAAAAAATATTGATGCAGGACAACAAAAGAAAATTGATAAAATTTTAGTAGACTTAGATGGAACTGAAAATAAAGAAAAATTTGGGGCTAATGCTTTACTAGCTGTTTCTTTAGCTATCGCAAAAGCTGGGGCAATTTCAAAAAAAAAAGAACTATACCAACATTTAGGAAAAAAAATTATATTACCAAAACCATTAATGAATATAATTAATGGTGGAGCACATGCTGATAATAATTTAAAAATACAAGAGTTTATGATTAGACCAGACTCTGCAAATAATTTTATGGATGCTATTGAAAAATGTTTTTTAGTTATACAAAATTTAAAAAAAATTCTTCAATCAAAAAATTTGTCAACTAACGTAGGTGATGAAGGAGGCTTTGCCCCACTCATTAATTCCAACGAAGAAGCTTTAGAGTTAATTGTTGATGCAATTGAAAAATCCAAATTAAAGCCAGGAAAAGATGTAAATATTTGTCTTGATGTAGCAGCAAACGAATTAATTAACAATACTGGTAAGTATTCATTGAATTCATCAGATTTTATATCAGTTGATGAGAGTATTAATTATTACAAAAATTTAGTTACAAAATATCCTATCAAATCTATTGAAGATCCCTTTGCTGAAAATGACTGGAGCGCTTGGTCAAAGCTTACAAAAGAAATTGGAAAAAATGTTCAAATAGTAGGTGATGATTTGTTTGTAACAAATGTTAAAAGATTAAAAAAAGGAGTCAAAGAAAAGTCAGCTAATTCTATTTTAATTAAAGTAAACCAGATTGGTACATTAACAGAGACTTTAAATGTGATAGAGCTAGCTAAAAAAAATAATTTTAGTACTATTATTTCTCATAGATCTGGTGACACGGAGGATACTTTTATTGCTGATTTAGCAGTGGCTACAGGGTCAAACCAAATCAAAACTGGATCTTTGGCTAGATCTGAAAGAGTAGCTAAATACAACAGATTATTGAGAATAGAAGAACAGCTTGGAAAATCCTCTAAAATAGCTAGAATCAAGTCATGAAAATTTTTGAGATAATTAAATCAAAAAAAATTTTCTTTTTCCAAATTTTTTTAACATTATATATCGGTATTAACTTAATAGGTGGAGAAAGGGGTTTAATTTCTTATTTTGAAAAAAATGCATATAAAAAAAAACTTTCAATTGAAAATTCTAAACTAAAGAGTGAGTTAGAGCAAATTGAACATAAAAATAAATTATTATCAAAAAATATTGATTTAGATTATCTAGATATATTATATCGTACAAAATTTAAATTTGGTACAAAGGATGAAATTTTAATAAAGCTTAAATAATGAAATCAAGGCACCCAGAAAAAATTAACAAACCTACCAATCCTATCAAAAAAAAACCGGAGTGGATTAGATCTAAAATCGTAGATTCAAAAATTTTTTTTGAGACTAAAAAAGTAGTAAATCAAAATAATTTAGTAACTGTATGTCAGGAGGCTAATTGTCCAAATATTACAGAATGCTGGAGCAAAAAACATGCTACATTTATGATAATGGGAGATACTTGTACACGAGCTTGCGCCTTTTGTGATGTGAAAACTGGAAAACCAACAAATCTAGATATCTTTGAACCAGTAAAAATTTCTAATGCAGTTAAAAGATTAAATTTAAAACATGTTGTTATCACCTCTGTTGATAGAGATGATCTAAAAGACGGCGGTTCAAATCATTTTTATAAAGTAGTTAAGGCAACGCGAGAAAAAAATCCAAATACTTCTATTGAAGTTTTAACTCCAGATTTTTTGAGAAAAGGAGAAGCTTACAAAAAAATACTTGAAGCTGATCTTGACGTTTTCAACCACAATATTGAGACAGTCCCAAGACTTTACACGACTGTAAGACCTGGAGCTAGGTATTTTGCTTCATTGGAACTTTTAAAAAATGCTAAACAATTTAACAAAAAAATTTTTACTAAATCTGGTATCATGGTTGGTTTAGGAGAACACAAAGAAGAGATCATTCAGGTTATGGACGACCTTAGATCTGCTGAAGTTGACTTTATAACTATTGGTCAATATTTACAACCTTCAGTTAAACATCATCCTTTAAGTCGTTATTATAGTCCAAAAGAATTCCATGAGCTTGAAGTTATTGCTAAATCTAAAGGATTCTTGTTGGTGTCTTCTTCTCCTTTAACTAGATCTTCGTATCATGCAGACGAAGACTTTAAAAAATTACAAGACGCAAGAAATAAAAAGATTGAATGTCATCCGCCTCAATAAAAAAAATTATTTCTTGTAACAAAAAAAACTTAATACATATGGTGCTAGACATTGAGCAGTACCCTCAATTTGTCCCTTGGTGCTTACATGGAAAAATTCATGAAAAAAAAGAAACCAGTGATTTTATTGAAATAAACGCAGATCTTAGAGTGGGTAAAAAATTTATAAACGAGACTTATTCTAGCTTAGTTCTATATTCAAAAAAAAAAGATTTAATCACAGTGACAAATATAAAAGGGCCATTAAAGTATCTTAAAAATGAGTGGAAATTTACAGAAATAAACGACAAAACTTTACTAGAATTTACAATAGACTTTGAACTTAAAAATAACTTTTTGAACATAATTATGAAAAACTATTTTAATTTCGGTTTAAACAAAATTGCAGATGCCTTCGAGCAAAGAGCTTTAAAGCTTTTTAAATAAATTTTTTAATAAGTTCTAAAGATTTTTTTACTGAGTTTTTTCTAATAATCTCTCTATTTTTATTTTTAAACAGATATCTATTTACCTTAATTTTTTTACCTTTTTTAATACCAATAAAAACTAGCCCAACAGGTTTTAACTTTGATCCACCAGCTGGCCCAGCAACACCCGTAATAGCTATGTTTATCCTTGTTTTTGATATTTTTGATAAATTATTAACCATAGAAAAACAGCATTCTTTGCTTACAGCTCCAAATTTTTTAATTAATTTTGGAGAAACTTTTAAGTATTTTATTTTAGATTGATTAGAATAAGTAATAATTCCAAATTTAAAAATTTTTGAAGCTCCGCTGACACTAGTTATAATTTGTGAAAGCATTCCACCTGTGCAAGATTCTGCAACAGATAAAGATATTTTCTTATTTCTAAGTAATTTAATAATTTTTTTTGTGTTAATCATAATTGATAACTAAAATAATTATTAATAAAATTATGGCTGAATATAAGCCTGCAATTATATCATCTAGAATTACACCAAATCCATTTTTCATATCACGATCAATTTTATTAATTGGATATGGCTTTAAAATATCGAATATTCTAAACAACATAAAAGAAATAAATGTAAAAAAAATAAAATGATTTAAATTGTTTTTATCAATAAAATTATAAATAGTTAACACAGGAATCGATTGTCCAATAAATTCATCTATTACTATTTCCCTAGCATCTATTTCAGAAAAAGAAAATTTTAAACTGTCAATAGAATAAACCGAGTATATAAAAATTATGAAAACACTTAAAATTAAGAAAGAGATATTTACTTGAAAATTGTAAAGCCAAATATAAATCAAACAAGTTACAAGAGAGGCAACCGTTCCAGGTACATATTTCGAGTTACCAATACCTAACATCGTAAGAATTAATGTATTTAATTTTTTAATCATATTTAATCACTGAAACTATTACTTCAGCTGCTATAGCTTTTTCTTTTCCAATTACTCCTAACTTTTCAGTTGTTTTTGCTTTAATATTTATTCTTTCCTTGGAGACTCCACATAATTTAGAAATATTATTTAATATTTTATTTTTAAATTTTTTAAGTTTAGGCGTTTCTGTAATAATATTTATATCTATATTATTTATTTCAAAATTCTTATCTTTAATTTGTTCTATAACCTTTTTTATTAGATGCGATGAACTGATATTTTTAAATTTTTTATTTTTATCCGAAAATTTATCTCCAATATCACCCATTTGGCAGGCTCCCAAAACCGAATCTATTACTGCATGTAGAACAGGATCTCCATCTGAATGGCCTAGTGTACCAAGAGACGATGGTATTTTTATGCCTCCTAAAAAAAGATTTCTTCCTTTAACTAACCTGTGAACATCAAAACCAATACCAATTTTTACTTTAGATTTATAAATATCTTTTAGAATTTTAAAGTCATGTATATCAGTAATTTTAAAGTTTCTTTTTTCTCCATAGATTAATCTAATTTTATTATTGTTAACTAATGATAAATCATCATCACAATAACTGTCTTTATTTTTTGTATGAAAATTGAAAATTTGTCTAAGATTAAAACATTGTGGAGTTTGTGTTAAAAAAAATTTATCTCTCTTAGAACTAATAAATTTATTTCGCAAATTTCTTTCTTTGAGTGCATCTTGTAATTTTAGCGTAGGTATAACAACATCATTTTTTTTGGATTCAGTTAAAATTTTTTTGATTAGATTTAAAGAAAAATTAGGTCTTGCTGAATCGTGAATTAAAACTTTGTTAATTTTTTTTTGTTTTTTTAAATAAATCAGTGCATTCAAAGCAGATGCTTGTCTGGTTTTACCGCCTCTTAAAACTGTTACATTTTTTAAATTAATTTTTTTTAAAAACCTCAAGTGCTTATTGTTACAAACAATAATTATTTTTTTAAATTCTTTAAATTTTCTAATTTTATTAAGTGATAACTCTATTAGAGTTTTTCCTCCTATTTTATGGTATGGTTTTGGAATATTAGATTTAAATCTGTTACTGTTTCCGCCAGCTAATAAAATAAAAGAAAATCTCATTGAGTTAAACTATATTATGTTTATATAAATTATTTATATTTTTTTTATGTTTAATAAATTAAAAGGCTTTAGAACAGTTATTTCACTATCTATAATTTGCATTGCATTATGTATAATTACGTTTTTAACCTTTCTTAATCCAAAATTATTATCTTTTTCCAATATCAATTTACAATATTTGTTAATTATTGATGCACTTTTATTAGTTCTTTTTTTATTTATAGTTTTTAAAAAAAGTTACAATCTATATTTTCAAACAAAGAATAAAAAAATTGGCTCAAAAACAAGCTTTAGATACATATCTTTATTTACTTTATTTACATTTATACCCTCATTTCTAATCGCTATATTTTCTTTATTTATTTTTAATTATGGTCTTCAAAAATTTTTTAATTCTAAAATTACCCAAGCAGTAAACAGCTCTTATGATGTTGCCAATAATTATCTAGAGCAAAATAAAAAAACTGTTGAGTCAGATGTTTTTTTAATGAGCGTTGGTCTTAATAGAGCATCAAATTTATTCTACACGGCTCCAGAAAGATTTAAAAATATAGCGAGATCTGAAAAATTATTAAGAAGAGTGGACGAAATTTTCTTAATTGACAGCTCTTCAAACATTATATTTTCAGACACAGAAAGCAATACAGAATTTATAAAACCTTCCGAGGAAGAAATTGATTTAGCTTTAGAGGGTTTGCCAGTTTTAATTTCAAACACTATCGAAGATAAAACTTCTGCAATGATTAAATTAAATTCACTTATTGACACTTATTTATATATTTCAAGGAATGTTGATCCAGAAATAATCAAATATTTAAAAGAAACCGAGCAGGCAGTAAATTTTTATTATACCGTGGAAAATAAACAATCCGGCATAAAAATAACTTTTGCAATAATATACATTTTGGTTGTAGGTTTACTTTTATTTATTTCTGCAATTATTGCTATTGCTTTTGCAGATAGACTTACAAAACCAATAATTAATTTAATTACTGCTTCTACGAATATCAGTAAAGGAGTTTTAGATAGTAAAGTTCCTGAGTCTGAGTCTGATGAAGAGTTCTCATTATTAAATAAAAATTTTAACAACATGATACAAAGACTAAAAAAACAACAAGATAAACTTTTAACAGCTGAACGTTATTCTGCTTGGGAAAGCGTAGCTAGAAAACTTGCTCATGAAATAAAAAATCCTTTAACCCCAATACAGTTATCAATTGATAGATTACAAGATAAATTTCATAATAAAATTCCAGATGGTCAAGAGGAATTTAAAAACTATCTTTCTACAATAAATAGACAAATTAAAGATATAGAAAATTTAGTGAATGAGTTCTCGAGTTTTGCAAGGATGCCAGCTCCTATTTTTAAAAAAATTGAAATAGATCTTGCCATTAAAAGAGCAGTAGATTTTTACAAGCTGTCATCTAAAAATGAAATTGTTTTAAATTTAGAAAAAAATAAAAATAAAAAAATTATTAGCGGAGATGAAGATCAGCTATATAGAGTTTTTATAAATCTTATAAAAAATTCAGAAGACTCAATTGCAGAAAAGAAAGAAAAAGACAAGCTTTTTAAAGGTAAAATCAATATAGAAATTGATGAAAATAAAGATTATATAAATATAACACAAGCCGATAATGGCCTAGGTATTGAAGATACTTCTAAAATAATGACACCTTATTATACAACTAAGAAAGACGGAACAGGGCTTGGCCTTCCAATAGTTAGTAAAATTATTAATGAACATAACGGCGAGCTTACAATATCGAACAATAATCCTGGCGTGAAAGTTTTGATTATGTTTCCAAAAATTATTAAATGAAAATAGAAATTTTAGTAATTGATGATAATGCCGATATACGTTTTTTAATTTGTAAAATTTTACAAGAAAGTGGATATTTAATAAGATCCGCTGCAAATTACGATCAGGCAATTAAAGAAATAAACAAAAGCTTACCAGACCTTGCTATTATAGACATTAAATTAGATAAAGGAGATAAAGATGGTATCGATTTACTAAAATTATTAGTAAATAAAGATAAATCTTTACCTGTAATTATGATTTCTGGTCATGCAAATGTTCAAGTAGCTGTGGAAGCAATAAGAATAGGAGCTTATGAGTTTGTAGAAAAACCTTTTTCGTCAGAAAAATTATTAAATTATGTTAAACGAGCTTTAGAAGTTACTAGTATTAAAAAAGAAAAAGATTTTGTAGAAAATAAATTGTTTCATTCATTTGATCTTATTGGAAAGAGTGCTGAAATTTTAAAAATAAAAAAAACTATCGAAAAATTAGCAGCTGCTGAGAGCAGAGTTTTAATAACCGGTCAAACTGGCACTGGGAAAGAACTTGTAGCAAGAAAGATACATAAAAATTCATCAAGATCTGATAAACCATTTATAGTTTTTAACTCAGCATTACTTCAAGAAAAAAAATATGAAAAACAACTTTTCGGTGAAGAATATGAAAATGGAAGTATTGATTATGGTGTTTTAGAAAAAGCTAATAATGGAACTTTACTTTTAGACGAAGTTTCTGAAATTCCTTTTGAAATACAATCAAATATCTTAAGAACACTAATCGATCAAAAATTTAAAAGAATTAATGGCACAAAAGATATTTATGTAAATGTGCGTATTATTTCATCGACTTCAAAAGATTTAAAATCATTAATAGAAGCAAAAATTTTTAGGGAGGATCTTTTTCATCGTTTAAATGTAGTTCCAATTAATTTACCTTTATTACAATCTAGAACAGAAGATATTCCTGAATTAATAAATTATTTTAAAAAAAAGGTTGCTGAAATTAATGGTGTGCAAGAAGCCGCAATAGATGAAAACAATGATTTATTATATAGCTATGATTGGCCTGGGAATGTTAGAGAACTTAGGAATTTAATTGAGAGAGTTACTATACTTTCAATCCATGAAGACAAAAAAGATACAAATAAATTATTGACTGATATTTTAAAAGAAAATCCTGAGTCTTTAAATAAAACTGATCTATTAAATAACACTATGTCATTTCCGCTAAAAGAAGCTCGAGAGAAATTTGAAACTAACTATTTAATAAATCAATTAAAGAAAAATAATGGAAATATATCAAAAACTGCTGATTTTATAGGAATGGAAAGATCTGCACTTCATAGAAAATTAAAATCTTTAGGTATAAAAGGCCTTAATTAAAATGAATATAATTATATGTGGAGCCGGTAAAGTTGGCTTTTCAATTAGTAAACAATTATCTGCACAAGGTCACTCCGTAACAGTAATTGACCAATCTTCAGAAGATATAAAAAAGATTAACGAAACGCAGGATGTAAAAGGAATAGTGGGCAGAGCAACTTTTCCATCTGTACTTGAGAATGCAGGAGCTGCTAATACTGAAATGATTATAGCTGTAACCCGAAACGATGAAACTAATATGATCATTTGTCAGTTAGCTCATAGCCTGTTTAATATTAATAAAAAAATTGCAAGAATTAGATCTCAAGAATTTTTAGAAGGTAAGTGGAGTAAGCTTTATAACAAGTCTAACTTACCAATAGATGTGATTATTTCACCTGAAGTTGAAGTAGCAAAATCTCTTTTCAGAAGGCTAGAAGCTCCTGGCGCATTGGATAATGTTCCTTTTGCAGAAGGTAAAATTAAAGTTTTGGAAATAGCAGTAGAAAAAAATTGTCCTATAATTAATTTATCATTAAAAAATTTAACTGAAAAATTTCCTGATTTTAAAGCTAATATTGTAGGAACAGTTAGAGAAGATAAATTTATTTTTTTAAAAAAAACTGATCAACTTTTAGAGGGCGACAAAGCATACGTAGTAGTTGGCGCTGATCAAGTAACTCAAATTTTGAAAGCTTTTGGACATGAAGAAAAAACAGCAAAAAAAATACTTATAGTTGGAGGGGGGAATATAGGTCTAAATTTAGCTAAATTTTTAGAAACAGGTTTTGAAGGCGCAAGAGTAAAAATTATAGAAAAAAACAAAGATAGAGCAGAACT
>MDTG01296041.1_pt1 | contig 18744 bp, 15 predicted proteins | sample 811421 | NCBI WGS metagenome assembly MDTG01 (sample SAMN05326645, study PRJNA326480) | marine metagenome | isolation source: seawater | place: Pacific Ocean: South East | collected 2011
AGTCCCTGCTCCATACCGCCCCACGAGCGCCACTCCCGCACTCCCACTACCCCCCAGTCGATGCTCGCCTTCTCAGGGCGCCCTCGAACCAGCGACAGCTCCCTTCGCCCCACGAGCGCCGCTCCCGCACTCCCACTACCCCCCGTCGATGCTCGCCTTCCTAGGGCGCCCCTCGAACCAGCGACAGCCCCCTCCGCCCCACGAGCGCCGCCCACGCCCACTGCCCCCCAGTCGATGCTCGCCTTCTCAGGGCGCCCCTCGAACCAGCGACAGCTCGAACCAGCGACAGCCCGCATGCAGGTCCGCGCCACTCCCTCACTCCCTCACGCTCTCGCCAGCGCCTCGGCCAGCGGAAGCAAATCAGCGGTCTGGTAGGTCAACCCGCGCGTCGTCCTGCACGCCAGCAGGCCCTCGCGCCACGTCCCCGGCAGGGCCTCCTCACCCAACAACCCCCCGTAGAGGGCGCCCGCGACGCCGACGATCACGTCGGCCGCGCCGCCCTGGCGCGCGAGCGCGCTCAGGCCCCGCCCGGGGTCGCCTTCCCTCACCAACGCCTGAAAGGCGGCCCCCAGCACGCTCGGCGCGCTAGGCGCGAAGGAAGACACCCCCCCGCTCGCGCCAGCCCCCCTCGCGCCAGCCCCACCCAGCGCCGCCTGCAGCGCCGCCTGCACCGACGCCGCCAGGTTCGCCTCCCGCGCGAACTCCAGCGTGGCCCGCTGCAGCTCGACCGGCGTCCCGCCGCGCTCGATCGCGCGGGCCAGGGCGAAGCAGAGGGCCACGCTGGCGTGGCGGCAGCTGGGGTCGGGGTGGCTGAGCCGCGCGTCAGCGGCGGCGCGCTCGCCCAATTCCCCAGGCGGGAGGTCCCAGCCCCACACCGCCAATGGCACGACCCGCGCCAGGGCGCCCGCGCAGCGGGCCTCCCGATCGGCGCGCGCGGCGACCCCCTCGGCCACGCTCGGGGTCTCGGGGAAGTCGGGGAAGGCGCGGCCCTCGGGCTGAGGCACGTCGAAGGGCTCCGAGCGGCCCCAGCGCACGTAGGCCACCGCGACCCGCTCGCGCTCGTAGCTGCCCTCGGTGGCCAGCTCGCGCGCCAGGGTCAGGGTCAGCTCGCCCTCGCCCGTGACCTGGCCGGGGGCCACGTCGTGGACGCCGCCGCCGCGCATCTCGAGCGGGCCTTCGCCTGCGAGCGCCGCGAGCGACTCCGGCGGCAGGTGCTGGGTGGTGGCCCCGAGGGCTTCGCCGACGAGGCGGCCGAGGAGCGCGCCGCGGGCGCGCTGGAGCCGCGCGGCGCGCTGGCTCACGAGCCCGCTTAGCGGGCGCGGCGGCGGGAGTCGCCGCTCTGGCGCAGCTTGAGGGGCTGGCTGATCGTGTCCATGTAGCCCTGCAGGCCCTGGTGCGCGAACTCGTCGCCCTCGGTGGTCGGCGCGGCCAGGCCCTGGCGGTAGAGGCCGTAGCGGCTGCGGACTCCGCTGACCCGGCAGGTGCTCTTGAGCAGCGTGATCCGCACGTCGCCGGTCAGGAACTGGCAGGCGTTGCCCACGAAGGCGTCGAGGGCCTGGCGCAGCTCCGAGAACCAGAAGCCCTCGTAGGCCAGGTCGGCGTAGCGGCGCGCGATCACGCGCTTGAAGGCGGCCAGCTCGGGCGAGAGGACCAGGCGCTCGAGGGCGCGCAGGGCCATGTGCAGGATCGTGGCCGCCGGCTGCTCGTAGACCTCGACCATCTTGATCCCGATCAAGCGGTCTTCCATCGTCGAGAGCCGACCCACGCCGTGCTCGGCCGCGACCTCGCGCAGGCGCTCGATCAGCTCGACGCCGCCCAGGGGGTCGCCGTCGAGCGCGCAGGGGATCCCCTCCTTGAAGGAGATCAGCAGCTCGGCCGGCGTGTCGGGCGTCTCGGCCAGGGAGCGGGTCTGACGGAACACGTCCTCGGGCACGGGCTCGAAGGCGTCGGGCGCCTTGTCCCACTGGACCGAGCTGCCGTAGAGGTTCTCGGTGATCGAGAAGCGCGAGTCGCGCACCTGCTTGGTCGGCAGGCGGTGCTTCTTGCAGTAGGTGATCAGCTCGTCGCGCCGCAGGAGGCCCTGGGTCCTCAAAGGCGACAGCACCTGCAGCTCGGGCGCCAGCGCGGCCGCGCTGACCTCGAAGCGGACCTGGTCGTTGCTCTTGCCCGCGCAGCCGTGCGCGATCATGGTCGCGCCCTCTTCGCGGGCCACGCGCACCAGCTCGCTCACGATCAGGGGCCGGGCCAGGGCGTGGGCCAGCATGTAGCCGCTGTCGCAGACGGCGCCGGCGCGGAAGGCGGGCCACACGAAGTCGTCCACGAAGCGCTCGCGGAGGTCGGCGATGTGGGTGTAGGCCGCGCCGAGCTGCATCGCGCGCTCGCAGAGACCCTCGGTCGAGGACTTCTGACCGAGGTTGGCGGTGTACGTAATCACGTTGTCGCGGCCGTAGCGACGGCGCAAGACGTGTAAGGCGGCGAGCGTGCCCATGCCGCCGGAGAACGCGAGGACGACCTTCTCCATGGACTGGAAGCTAGCGCTGGTTCAGCAGAGCGTCAACGCGCCAAGAGTCTTTTCTGGGCGCCGTCAGGCGTCCCGGAAGGTCGCGATGACGGGCGCGTGATCCGAGGGCTTCTCCCCGGCCCGCTCCTCCCAGTCGATGCGGACCTCCTCCAGCCGCTCGGCGAGGGGCTGGGTCACGTAGATCAGGTCGATCCGCAGCCCCTCGTCCGTGTTGAGGCTCTTGGTCGTGGTCCGGTAGTCGAACCAGGTGAAGAGCCCCCCCTCCTCGGTCTGGAGCCGGAGCGCGTCGCTCAGCCCCCAGTCCTGCAGGTAGGTCAGCGCGCGCCGCTCGTGGGGGCTGCAGTGGATCGAGTCCTTCCAGGTCTTGGGGTCCCACACGTCGCGGTCGTCGGGGGTGATGTTGAAGTCCCCCAGCAGCACCAGGGGCTCGCTCGGGTCGTGCTCCCCGCGCAGGTGCGCCTGGAGCCGACCCAGCCAGTCGAGCTTGTAGAAGAAGGCGTCCGAGCCGAGGGACTGGCCGTTGGGCACGTAGACGTCGATCACCCGCACGCCGTCGATCTGGGCCGAGAGGAAGCGGCGATGGTCGTCGTCGTCCCGCCCGGGCAGGGTGTCGAGCACCCCGCTCGGCTCGCTCTTGGCGAGGATCGCGACCCCGTTCAGGCCGTTCTCTTGCCCCGTGAAGGCGACCTGGTAGCCGCAGGCCTCGAGCTCGGCCCGGGGGAAGTCCGCGTCCTTGCACTTGGTCTCTTGCAGGCACACGACGTCGGGCTCGTGCTTGGCCAGCCAGGCCGTGACGCGCTCGAGGCGCATGCGGAGGGAGTTGACGTTCCAGGTGACGATGGACCAGCTCATAGGGCGAGGATCCTAGCGGACCCGCGAGATCCTGCGGAGCGGAGCTCGCGGGGGGATGCTAGGCTTTAGGTGGAGGCGCTCGTGTCGTCCTTTAAGTTCGATAAAGGCATGCAGGGAAGCAACTTCCGCGTCGAGGTCGCCTACGTGGCGCCTCCGCGGGTGACCCTGGCCCCGGCCCAGCCGGGCGAGAACCCGCCCACCGGCGACCTGCTGGTCGGCGAGCCGCTCATGATCGAGACCGACGTCCTGGGCCATCCCGTGGGCGAATCGGTCGAGTTCATGATCTTCGAGCCCTGCAAGCTCCACGAGAGCCCGATCCACAGCGCGACGGGGACCACCGAGGAGGAGACCCGCGGGGTCGCGATCGAGTGGACCTACGACCACGCGGCCAACAAGGACAAGGTCACGAGCACCCGCTTCGTGTGCGTGGCCCGGGTCGGGACGCTCACGAGCATCTCCGAGCCCTTCGAGATCCTCGAGCCCTTCACGCACACGCTCCAGAACAGCGAGGGCAAGCCGCTGCCCAACCTGCGCGTCAAGCTGCGCGCCCCGCGCCGCAACGACATCACGGCCGTCAGCGACTCCGAAGGCAAGATCGAGGTCAACCTCCCGCCCGCCGACTACCTGATCGAGGTCCTCGGCCCGATGAAGAGCTAGGAGCCGCTGTGTCGATCACGCCGAAGATGCTCGCCGGCAGCGAGGGGGTCATCGAAGACCAGATCCTGGCGGGGGTCCTCTACTGCTTCTGGTCGCGCAGCCGGATCCGCTGGGGCGAGGGCGCCCACCTCGGCGCCGTGATCTCGGGCTGGGAGGACGGGACCTCGGTCAAGCTCGTGATCTACGAGTACGACGGCGGCCTCGACGACGACGTGGTGACCGAGCTCGAGGCGACCATCGAGAAGGGCATCGCGACGGCCCACTACGAGAAGTGCGAGTTCGAGGACCCCGACACCGACGAGGGCGGCGAGTACCAGCTCTACTTCCGGGTCGAGATCGACGGCGAGCTGATCAGCGAGCGGGAGCAGTGCCCCTACCTGCTGGTCGACATGACGCCGCCCGTGTTTGGCGAGTAGCGCTCGTTCCCAAAATGTAGGGGAGGGCCGGTGTTGACATGTGGAGAAGCGTGACGACGCCGATTCGGGACGGGCTTTAGCTAGAGCCCCGCTCGCAGCCGCCGGAAGTAGTCCGGCGCGAGCAGGATTCGGCTCCCGTACCAGCTGAAGAGCTCCCCGTCCGCGAGCGCCACCTTGGCCTCGGGCACCAGCGCCGCTACCTCGGCCAGGTGCTGCTCCTTGAAGGGGTAGGGCTCGCTGCTCAAGAGCACGACCTCGGGCGCCAGCGCGGCCAGCTCGTCGGGCGTCAGGGTCGGGTAGCGCTCGCGCTCGCCGCACACGTTGACGAAGCCCGCCTCGCCGAGCATCGCGCTCACGAAGGTGTCCCCGCCCACGCTCATGAAGGGCTCGCGCCAGATCAGGTAGAGCGCGCGCAGCGGCTCCAGCCCGCCCAGGGCCGCGAAGGCTCGCTCCGTCTCGCGCGCGAGCTCCTCGCCCCGCGCCTCGCGCCCGACCAGCTCGCCGAGCGCGCGGACCATGGCCAGGTCTTCGGCCAGGTCGCGGACCTGGGTCACGTAGACCGCGACCCCCGCCGCCTCCAGCGCCTCGACCTGCTCGCGCGCGTTCTCCTCCCAGTTCGCCAGCACGAGGTCGGGCTCGAGCGCGAGGACCTTCTCGACGCGCACGTCCTTGGTCCCGCCGACCACCGCCTTGCGCGCCTTCCAGCCCGCCGGGTGCACGCAGAAGCGCGTCAGGCCGACGACCTCCTCGTCCAGCCCCAGCCCGTCCAGCAGGGCGGTCAGGCTGGGGACGAGGGACACGATCCGGCGCGGGGGGCGCGCGAGCTCGAGCTCGCGCCCCAAGGCGTCGCGGATCACTCCCCCCCGCCGGCGGCGGCGTCGCGCAGGCGCGCGAAGTCGGCCTTGCAGCGGCCGCACTCGGGCAGGAGCAGGTAGCCCGCGCGCAGGCGCTTGGGCACGTTGTCCAGCAGGCGGCGGATCCCCGACATGGCCTCCACGAAGGAGCGGAGCGCGCTCTCGGGCTGGTTGAGCCGCTCGAGGACGCGCCCGCGGGTGGTCGCGATCTGCCAGGCCAGGGCGTGGTCGTGGGCCCGCTCGGCCCAGGCCGCCGCGCGCTCGAGGGTCCCCAGCTGGCGGCTGCCGATGTCGCTCTCGCGCCCGAAGGCCAGCTTGACCTCGACCTCGAGCACCTGCAGCCGCGCCTGGTAGCGCTCGGGCACCTCCTGCTCGCCCAGCTGCTCGAGGATCCCCTCGGCCAGGATCCCCGCCTTGCGCTGGAGCAGGATCTCGAGCACCTCGAAGGTCGTGCGCGCCACGCCCGCCGGGTCGTCTTGCTTGCGGAACAGGGCCTGCGCCTCGTGCAAGAGCTGCTCGCCCAGGTCGAGCTCGCCGCCCAGCCGCTCGCAGCGACCCAGGGTCTCGAGCGCCGAGGCCCGCTGGCGGGGGACGTCGTGGAGCGAGGCCTGGCGGAGCGCCTCGGTCGCCCGCTGGTGGGCCTCCTCGCGCGCGCCGAAGCCCACGTAGAGCCGGGCCTCGAGGTTGAGCGCCCGCGCCATGCCGGCGCGCAGGTCGAGCTCGTCGCAGAGGGTCCGCGCCCGGCTGAGGTGCTCGAAGGCGCCGGACAGGTCGTTGACGGCGCCCAGGGTCCGACCGAGCTCGATCAGGGTCCGGGCGGCCTCCGCCCGGTTGCCGATCCGCTCGTGAATGTTGAGCGCCCGCCGCAGGAGCGAGACCGCCCGCTCGTAGTCGGAGAGCTCGTGGCAGGCGGCGGCCAGGTTGCGCGCCGCGAGCGCCACGCCCGCCGCGTGCCCCAGCGCGGTCTCGCGCTCCAGCGCGCGCTCGAAGCGGTTGGCCGCCTCCTCGAAGCGCCCCTTGGCCAAGGCCGCCAGGCCCAGCTCGCCCAGGGCCTGCGCCATGCCCGGCTCGTCGGCCAGGCGGCGCCGGATCGCGAGGCAGCGCTCGAGCGAGCGCTCGGCGGCGTCGCTCTCGCCCAGGGCCAGCCGGCAGCGGCCCTCGATCAGGCGCACCCGCGCCGACTCCTCGCCCTCGCTCAGCCCGACCAGGCGCTGGAGGCCCGCGTCGCAGAAGCCGATCGCGTCCGCGTAGCGGCCGGTCTGCTCGTAGATCGAGGCCGTGGCCGCGAAGAGCAGGGCCGCCTCGCGCTCGAGGCCGTCCGTGCCGTAGCTCGCGACCGTGCCCGCCGAGAGCGCCTCCAGCGCGCCGTCGAAGTCCCCGCGCAGCTCGAGGGCCTGACCCAGGCGGAGGTAGACGTTGACCCGCTCGTGCGGGTTGAGCTCCTCCTCCTGCTCGAGCAGCTTGCTGTAGACCCGCGAGGCCCGCTCCGTGTCGCCCGCGCGCATCAGCAGCTCGCCGGTGCGCAGGCGCAGCGCGCGCCAGCGGCGCGAGCCCGAGGGCAGGAGCGCCAGCGCGTCCTTGTAGTTCTTGAGCGCGCGGTGGACGGCGTGGACCGCGCTGGCCTCGTCGCCGGCGCGGATCGCGTATTCGAGCGCCTTGCCGCGGTTGCCCGCCGCCGAGAAGTGGCGGAAGAGCTGCTCGGCGTCGGCCCGCTCGCCGGCGGAGCCGAGCTCGGCGCGCGCCTCGAGGTGCGCGCCGCAGCGCTCGTGGAGCCCGATCCGCCGGCTGGGGTTCATGGCCTCGTAGACCGCCTCGCGGGCCACGTCGTGGACGAAGTCATAGAGCACCTGCTCGCCGCGGTGCTCGGCGTGGACGACGCGCCGCCGCTCGAGGTGGCCGAGGTCCGTCAGCAGCGAGGCGGAGTCGACCTCGAGCAGGGCCGCCAGCTCGTGGACCGGCGCCGCGCGGCCGAGGACCGCCAGGATCTCGAGGGGTTGGCGCTCCTCCTCGCTGACCCGGCGGGTCCGCTCGAGGATCACCTCCTCCATCGTCTCGGGGATCTGGACGCCCCCCGAGAGGTCGAGCTTCCAGGACCCGTCCCGGCGCGAGAGGGCGCCCGACTCGACCAGGGAGCGCATCAGCTCGACCGTGAAGTAGGGGTTGCCCTTGGTCTCGGAGAAGATCCGCGCGGCCAGCTGCTTGGGGTCGGTCCCCTGGCCGAGCATCGACTCGATCAGGGTGTGGACCTGCTCGCGGCTGAGCGGCTCGAGGCGGGTGTGGGTCACGACCAGCTCGGGCTCGAGCGCGGCGAGCAGCTCCTGCTGGGCCGTCGGCGCGGCGCCCTCCTCGGGCGGGGTGTAGCTGCCCACGACCAGGAGCCGCAGCGGCCGCAGGGCGCTGTTGCTCTGGCGGGAGAGGGCGCGGGCCGACTCGATCAGGTTCAGGTTGCGGACCAGGTAGCCGAGCAGCTCCAGGGTCTGGTGGTCGGCGCGCTCGAGGTCGTGCAGCAGGACCACCAGCGGCCGCTGACGGCTGTAGCCGATCAGGAACTGGGCCAGCGCGTCGAGCAGGCGCAGCTCCTCTTGCTCGTCGCCCAGCTTGGTCCGGGTGGTGATCGGCAAGAAGCTCTCGTCGAGCTCGGGGATCACGCGCACCATCTCGGCGCCGTAGCGCTGCAGCAGGCGCCGCCGGAGCGGGTCGGTCTGGCGCGGGCGCAGCGCGCTGCCCTCTTCCTGCTGCTTCCAGAGCCCGAGCACGCCGCGGAACACCTCGACGAAGGGCGCGTAGGCGCCGCCCTGGCCGGCGCTGCCCTCGACGACCGCCACGCGCTGCAGCTGGGCGTGGGTCTTGAACTCGCGCAGGAGCCGGCTCTTGCCCACGCCGAGCTCGCCCGAGACCAGCGCCACGTGCTGGAGCGGACCCGACTCCTCGGGCAGGGCCGGCTCCTCCTCGCTGGGCACGACCTCGGCCGCGTCGCGCTCGAGGCGCGCCCACTCGTCCCCGCTCCGCTCGCCCCCGACCGGGTGGGTCTCGTCGGGGCCGTAGCTGTCGGAGAGCTCGAGCACGAACCCGCCGCTCGAGGTGCTGACGAAGCCGCTCGAGTTGCTCGCCCCGCCGCGGGGCAGCTCGCTGAACACGGGGGGGAGCACGGCCAGGGGGTCGTTCTCGTCGCGCCAGCTGAACACGCGCTCGAAGGCGCGGGTCAGGAGCTCGAACTCGCGCTCGCGCCCGCAGAGCTCGCCCGAGGAGACGAACTCCAGCACCGCCTCGCGCGGCTCGATCGCGAAGTCGCGCTCGTAGATCTCGCTCAGCGCGGTGATCACCTCGTTGCCGCCGGCGTAGCGCCCGCTGGGGTCCTTGGCCAGCAGGCGCAGGATCAGCGAGCTCAGCCGCCGGTCGAGCTTGGGCGCGATCTCGCGCGGGTTGGGCGGGTCCTCGCCCACGACCTTGCGGACCACGTCCAGGTTGGTGCTCCCCTTGAAGGGCAGCTGGCGGGTGACGCACTGAAAGAGGGTCACGCCGAGCGAGTAGAGGTCGGCGCGGTGGTCGACCGGGAGGTGGCGGGCGACCTCGGGGGCCAGGTAGCTGACCGTGCCCTTGACCACCTCGAGCGCGTCGTCGACCCGCTGGGCCGCGAGCCCGAAGTCGATCAGCTTGACCAGGGGCTGGCCCTCGTGCTCGGTCACGAGCACGTTGGCCGGCTTGATGTCGTAGTGAATGATCTCGCGCGAGTGGATGTACTCCAGCCCGCGGCAGATCTGGGCGATCAGGCCGGCGAGCTCGACGCCGGACATGCTGGCGGTGACCTCGAGCAGGTCGCGCCCCGCGATGTACTCCGAGGTGAAGAACACGTCCTGTGTGCCCTCGATCACGCCGAAGTCGTAGACCTTGGCCACGTTGGGGTGGCTGAGCCGGGAGAGGGTCAGGAACTCGTGCTCGAAGTGGGCCAGGTCCTCGACCCGGCGCGCCGCCGGGGGGAAGCTCTAGAGCGCGACCTGATCCCCGCTCTGGCGGTCGACGACCAGGTAGACGGCCCCCATGCCGCCCTGGCCGACGCGGCGGATCACCTCGTAGCGGTCGTTGAGCACACGCCCCGCCTCGGCGTCGGCGGGGGGCAGAGGCGCGGTCGTGTCGGAGGAGGGGTCCACGGTGGGCTGAATCTCGCACCCGCGAGGGACATTCGCCAGGCAGGGCTCGCGGCGCTCAGCCAGACCCGAGGGGGGCGCGCCGGCGCGCGCGGGCAGCTCGCTGGCCCTCAGTGCGTAGCCGGCGGGATCGCCGGGGCTGCTCCCCCACGCGAGGGCCAGGGCGAGGCTGACGCCAGCCACCAGCAGGCCCAACCCCAACCGGCCGCGCGAGGGCTTGGGGGCCAGCTCGAAGCCAGCCGGCAGCGGACGCCACAGCACGCTCAGCCCCGCCAGCGCGGCCAGGGGCAGGCAGCTCGAGACCAGCGCGGGCCCCCAGCGCAGCGCCCGCGCGAAGGCTGGCGGGAGCTGGCTCGGGTCGAGGCGGCCCGCCAGCATGGCCCCCAGACCGAGCGCCAACCCCAGGGGTGCGGCGGCGCGGGACCACAGGGCCCAGGTCGGGCGCTCGTGCGCAGCCCACAGCTCCGCGGCCAGGAGCCACAGGGCCGCGAGGCCCAGCAGCCCCCCCGCGGCCGCGAGGAAGGCCAGGCGCTCGTAGGTCACCCCGATCGCGCTGGAGTGCTCGAGGGCGATCCCCGCCCCGGCTCCCAGCGCGAAGCAGGCGCAGAGCGAGCGAGAGAGGAGGGGCGCCCTCGCGCGGCGAACCCGGCCCAGGCGCAGCAGCCCGCACGCGCCCAGACCCCAGCCCCAGGAGTCGGGCAGCAGGTCGAAGGTGTCGCGGTAGACCAGGTCGACCCCCAGCCAGAGCAGGCCCCCGAGCAGGAGCAGGTAGGCCGCCCTCTGGGTGCGCTCGGGCCCTTCGTTCTCCCAGCGGGCGAGCCCGGCCAGGAGCAGCAGGGGCAGCAGGTAGCAGAGCAGGACTCGCCCCCCGAGGCCGCGGTCCCACTCCGGCCAGTCGCGGACCCGGCTTCGGTCGCGGAACCAGGCGGGCAGCGGGTGGGTGCCAGCGAGGGCGTCCAGGCGACCCACCAGCCGGGGGCGGCGCGCGAGCTCGTCGGGACCGACCCGCTCGGCCGCGACCAGGACGCGCGCAGGGTCGTCGGCGTGCGCCTCCTGCCGCCAGAAGGCGGGCGCGAAGCCCTCCGGCGGCTCGACCCCGGCCGGGTCGGGCCAGGCGCCCAAGCGCAGGAGCGGCGCGCGCGCGCGAGGATCGCGCTCCGCCAGGGCCGCGAGCGCTGCGCGCGTCTCCGCGCGCTGCGCGGGGAAGGCCGAGAGCCAGAAGCAGCCCGCGCGAGGGTCCTCGCCGGCGAGGGTCTCGGCGGCGATCTGCTCCCACTCGAGGTCCGCGGGGAAGCCGAGGGCCAGGGCGACCCACAGCTCGGAGCGCGACTCTGGGCTCGACTCGGCCAGGACGAGCAGCCCGCGAGGGGCGCCGTGAGCCACCCTCTGGGTCCCCACGACCATCCAGCTCGCGCTCACCTGGACGCCTGCCGGCGAGCGACGAAGGGAGACGACCAGCGGCTCGCGCTCCGCGGGGCTGAGCCCGCCGAAGACCAGCGCAGGGGGCGCCCACTCGACCCGCGCCCGGAGGTGGCCCTTCGTGAGCGGCCAGCGGAGGCTCTGCTGGACGTAGGAGCTGGGCGTGTAGCGCCGGACCGGGTCCAGGCGTTCGAGCCCCAGCCGGAGCTCTCCCTCGCTCAGCTGGGGCCGCACCTCGGCCAGGACCTCGCACTCCGCCCCGCGGCTCTGGACCACCGCGACCCGGAGGGGATCGGCGAGCGCGCTCGCAGCCGAGAGCCCGATCACCGCCAGGGCGAGGATCAACTGCCGGGCGCGCACCTCAGCGGTAGCGGAAGCAGTCGCCGCAGTAGACCGGGCGACCGGTCTCGGGCTCGAAGGGGAGCAGGGTCGAGGCCCCGCAAGCCGAGCAGGTGGCCGGGAAGCCCTCCTCTGCGTCCCAGGCCGCTTCGCCGGGCGCCGCCTGGCGCGCCTTCTTGTGCGCGTCGCGGCAGCCGGGGCAGCGCTTGGGCGGCGGGAACTCGCGCTTGGCGTAGAAGCGCTGCTCCCCGGCGCTGAACTCGAAGGCGTCCCCGCACTGCTCGCAGCTCCGCTCGCTGGCCTTCATCAGGACGCAGCCTGCGCTTGCTCGGGGGCCGGCTCCGGCTCGATCCCCGTGCACTCAGCCAGGAAGGCCAGGGGGACCTCGACGTCGGCGAGCAGCCGCCCGCGCAATCCGCCGAAGGGCCCGCGGGTCCAGGGGACGTGGCCGAAGTTCCAGTCCGCGGTGCGGATCGCCGACACCCAGTCGTCGCGCCCGACCTCCTCCCCGCCGCGCGCCACGCAGGCCGCGCGCGCCAGCAGACAGATCAAGGGGTATTGGCGCAGCAAGAGCCCCAGCGAGGGGAGCACCTGCTCGAGCTGAAAGCTGCCCGCGAAGAGGAAGCGCCCGGTCAGGTTGTTGAGGAAGTAGCGGGTCAGGGCGCCGTCGGCTGCGGGGTCCGCGGGGTTGGCCGGAGGCCCCTTGCGGCGGACCTCGCCCAGGACGGCTGGCTTCTCGCGCCCCACGCAGCGCACCACGCCGGTCCCCGCCATGAAGGCCAGGCCGGCCAGGAGGTTGCCGATCCGGCGCGCCAGCAGACGCAGGGGACCGGCGACGACCAGGCGCGCCGAGTCGCGGCGAGCCGCCATGGCCAGCAGCTGACGGAAGAGCAGCCGCTGGGGCAGGGGGGCGAAGGCCGGCGTCTTGAGCAGCCCTCGCCCGACCTGGGCGTGGATCCCCTCGGCGAAGCCGTGGATCGCCTTCTTGGCCGAGCCGGTGTTGATCGTCTTGAAGCGAGAGGTGGCGACCAGGCTGAGGAACTTGCTGATCGCCAGGATCCGCTCGGGGAATGGCCGGGACGCGTTCTCGAGCTCGCCAGCGACGAGGTCCAGCACGAGGCCGACCTCGTCGGGGCCATAGTCCAGGCCCTGGCTGAAGGGCAGCCGAGGCGGCCCGCTCGCGACCCGCGGCGGCTGGACCTCGTGGAACTCGCGCACCAGCTCGTCGAGCTCCTTGCGGTGGCTCTGGATCGTCTCGCCCTCGCCGTGGGCCACGGCGCTGCAGGCGAAGCGCCCGAGCACGACCGTGCCATCGACCTCGGGGCCGTCCGCCAGGCCGAAGGGGAAGAGGCGACACGCCAGCGGCTTGTCCGGCTCGCCGTGGTGGCGGTGGATCTCGCACAGCTGATCCTCCCCCAGGAACAAGCACCAGCCGTTGGCGGCGCGCGCCAGGTAGCGCAGCGTGCCGCCGCCGCGCCGGACGTAGTTGACGACCGGCGGGGGGTTCTCGCCCAGGATCTTGGTCCAGTCACGCTCTTCGTAGCGCTCGGCCTCGCTGGGCGAGAGCGAGATCGGAAAGGAGCGGCAGCAGTCACCGCACTGCATGCACGAGAAGCGCACGCCGCGGGCGAGGGTCAGCCGCTTGCCCTTGCTCCGGCTCACGCGCTCCGCTCGGGTCCCCTCGGCGGGAGCTTATGGGCCGAGCTGGCTCGACACGCCTGCAGCGCACGCAGGAGGGCCCCGCCGTGGGGGAAGCGCTCCTGGGGGTCCTTGGCCATGCAGCGGCGGATCACCTCCTGCAGGCCCGCGGGGACCCCCGCCGGCGCGGCTGGAGGCGGGTCGCGCATGATCTGAGCCGCGAGGGTGGGCACCGAGCTGCCCTCGAAGGGCGGACGCCCGATCAAGGCGCCCAGCAGGCTGGCGCCCAGAGAGTAGACGTCGGTCGCCGGAGAGATCCGCGTGGTGTCCGCGCCGAGCTGCTCGGGGGCGAGGTAGGAGAAGCCCTCCATGGGCGAGTCGAGGAAGCTCGTGTCGCCGTAGCGCTGCCCCTGCAGGCCCGTGGCCGAGGCGAAGTTAGCCAGCTTCCAGGTGCGGTGAGCGCGCGCGAAGAGCAGGTTGCTCGGCTTGACCCCGCGGTGCACGACCCCGTGCTCGTGGAGGTAGGCCAGCGCGTTGGAGACCATGGTCGCGAAGCGCAGCGACTGCTTGAGCGAGAGCGGGCCGTCGTCGAGTTGGTCGCGCAGGGAGCCGCCGACGAGGAACTCCATCACGATCGCGCGCATCTTCCCCTGCCCGATCACGTCGTGGATCGTGACGATGTTGGGGTGCGGCAAGCGGGCGACGGCCCGGGCCTCGCGCATGAAGCGCTCCACGTCCTCGCTGCGCGTCTGGCCGCGGGGGAGGAACACCTTGAGGGCCACCGAGCGCTCGAGCGAATACTGGGTCGCGCGGTAGACGGCGATCCCCTGGCGGCTGTGTCCACCGAGGCGGGCTTCGAGGCGGTAGCCCGGGATGACCTCGCGCAGCTTCGACTTGCCCATCTCCGAGTCGAGGCTCGGCGAGACGCTGACCGACTCGCTGGCGGAGCTCTCCAAGGTCGAGGCCTCGAGGGTCCCGCTCGCCGACGCGTCCTTGCGCTCGGCGGACTTGCCCAGGCGCGCTCGATAGAGCTCGCGGTCCTCCTCGGTCTCGATCAGGACCCGGATCTTGGTCTCCCCCAGCGCGATCGTGTCGCCGTCGGCGAGCTTGCGGGAGCCCTCGACCCGCTCCTCGTTGACGAAGGTCCCGTTGCCGCTCTGAGCGTCACGCAGGGTCAAGCCCTCGGTCGTGACGTCGATTCGGCAGTGAACCCGGGAGGCCTGGGGGTCGCGGACGCGCAAGGTGTTGCTCGCGGCCCGACCCAAGAGAATGACGGGGCCCGCGCTCGCGTCGAGCACCTTGCCCACGTCTCGCCCATTCAGCACGTAGAGCTCAGCCAGCATGACCACGGGATTGTAGCGCAGAGGGGCTCACGACACGCGCTGTGAAGGGTTTATGCGATTGCACCGCTGGCATTGGACCTATATAGTCCCAGCGATTGGGAGGAGTCTGTGCCAACTCCTGAAGACGACGTGCAGTTCGCAGACGAGCTGCCCGACGACGACGCGGAAGCTGGTAACGAGGGCGGGTTCGCTGATCCCAGCGACACAGGCCTCGACTACGCCGCTGAAGCCGCGACCGACGACGACATGTACGACCCCGACTTGAGCGGGAGCGGCGTGGAGGAGTTCGCTGACGACGCTGGCGATGGCGCCAGCTACGGCTTCGAATCCGCTGGGTCGACGGCTCGCTTCAACAAGAACGGCGTCGACTCGGCGGTCGCGGGCGTCCTCTCCGAGGCGGCCGAAAAGACCGACGACGACCTCTACGAATACGACGGCAGTCAAGACGGCGGCAGTGACCTCTCCTACGCGGAAGAGGCCAACCCGGCCAGCTCAGACAGCGACCTCTACCCACCCGAGACCCTCCAGGGGGCCCGAGAGGACGTCGGCTTCGCCGAGGACGCTGGGGCGACCAGCTTTGGCGCTGCGCCCGCTGAGGACTACGCGGCCGGCGACGACCCCGCCTACGGCGAGGACGGCGGCTACGACGACGACTACGCCGCGGGCGATCAATACGCGGGCGACGACTACCAGGCTGGCGACCAATACGCCGGCGACGACTACCAGGCCGGTGACGACTACCAGGCTGGCGGCGACTACCAGGCCGGTGACGACTACCAGGCTGGCGGCGACTACCAGGCCGGTGACGACTACCAGGCCGGTGACGACTACCAGGCTGGCGGCGACTACCCGGCCGGTGACGACTACCAGGCCGGTGACGACTACCAGGCTGGCGGCGACTACCCGGCCGGGGACGACTACCAGGCCGGTGACGACTATCCGGCCGGCGGCGACTATCAGGCTGGCGGCGACTACCCGGCCGGTGACGACTACCAGACCGGTGACGAGCACGAAGTCGCCCAGGGCTTCGGGTCCGTCGAAGACGAGGAACCTGCTGAAGCGCAAGGTTTTGCGTCGGTCGAAGACGAAGAGCCGGCGGAGGCTGCGGGCTTCGGATCGGTCGAGGACGAGGAGCCGGCGGAGGCCGCCGGGTTCGGATCGGTCGAGGACGACTCCGAGGAGACCGACGCTAAGTCTGGCGACGGAAAGAACTTCCGTTCCGGCCTCGTCTCGAAGTCGGCGATCGACGATATCTTCAGCCGGGCCGCCAGGCTCAAGCGCGACGACTGAGCGCCCCTCAGCCGGCCAAATCAAGCGGCTGGCACCCCGAGAGATACGTCACCGCTTGGTCATCATCGACCGCCTTGACCCCGAGTTTGCTACGCGCATAGAATGCGCCCCACCTAACCCACGGATCGGCTGAGCGCGCAGCGGATCTACTCCGAGAAGCCAAGTCCCAGCGGGACGAGTTTGGAGTTCCATGAGTCTCCTCGCGAAGGTTTTCATCGTCTTGCAGACGATCCTTGTCATGGTCTACCTGGGCATGACTGCCTCGCTCTACCAACACCGTCGGGATTGGCGCACGGGCTACATGAAGCTCAAGTCGCGCTACTCCACCATGGTGGCTCGCAGCTCGAAGGAGATCGACGCGCTGCGCAACTTCGTCAAGGCGAAGAACGAGCTGGTCAGCGCCAAGGAGCGCGAGGTCAGCTTCCTCAAGACGCAGCTCGACGAGCAGATCCGCGAGAAGCAGGGTCTGAGCAGCCGCCTCCGCCAGAAGACCTCGGACTTCCAGCGTGAGCTCGACAACAACTCGCGCCTGAGCCAGCGCGTCGAGCAGGTCATGCGCCAGAACGAGCGCCTGAACACCCGCAAGAGCGAGCTCGAGAGCGACCTCGAGAAGGCGACCAGTCGCCGCGAGATCGCGGAGGGTCAGGTCGCCCGCCTGACCAACCTCTCGACCCAGCTCGAGCAGGACATCGCCAACCTGCGCGAGACCTACGTCACGACCCGCAAGAAGCTGCGCGAGAAGGAGCTCCTGATCGCCTACGCCGAGAACCAGGGCGTGAACTTCGCGTCGCTGCTCCCCGGCCCGCCGGTCCCTGCGATCGACGGCACCGTGGTCGCGGTCAAGAACGACCTCTCGCCTGGCCTGGTCCTGCTCTCGGTCGGCGCCGACGACAAGGTCGAGGCGGGCTTCCGCTTCTCGATCTATCGCGGCAACAAGTTCGTGGGCAAGGTCGTCGTCGAGCGCGTCCTGCGCGACTCGGCCGGCTGCCGGATCCTCTTCACCAGCGAGGGTGAGGAGATCAAGCAGGGCGACAACGCCGCCACGCGGCTGCAGTAAGGGAGGTCTCTATGTCCGACGAGCAGGAGATCATCTCGAGACCGCCCAGCCACCCGATCGCCACGACCCTCCTGATCGTGAGCATGATCGCGACCGGCCTGGCGATCTTCATCGTCTACCAGGAGCTCTTCGTCGAGTATCTGCCGACGCCGGCTCCCGGTCAGCCCGCGGGGGACTACCCCTCCAAGAAGATCGCGGAGGGTCACTTCCACGATCACTACAAGCGGGACAAGGCCTTCAAGCACTCCGGCAATCTCATGGCCGACATCGAGGAGGAGCTGGGGATCAAGGCTGGCTCGGGTCCTGGCGGCGACATGGGCACGCCGACCGGCGGCATGGGCGACGGCTAGGACAGCCGCTAGCCTCTCTTCAGGGAGCCCCAGCGATTCGCTGGGGCTTCTTTCGTTCCGGAGCGCTGGGGCTCCTCTTCTCGCTTCCCTTTCCGCTCCTCCTCAAGCATTCTGGGGTCATGACGAGCGAGGAGCCCAGGTCGGGCGAGAAGAAGACTCCGGGCGGGAAGAAGCCCTCTGCCTCGCGCATTGGACGGACGGTTCAGCTCGCGAAGCTCGCCACCGGAGCCGGCTCGCGCTTGGCCCTCGGCATGGCCAAGCGGGCGGTCAAGAACAAGAAGGTCGAGGCGGGAGAGCAGCCGCCGCCGCCCAGCGAGGCCGAGCTGGCCGAGCACCGCAAGGCCGCGCTGAAGGCGGTCCAGGTGCTCGGCAACATGAAGGGGCTCGCGATGAAGGCGGGCCAGGTGCTGAGCTACGTCGACGACTGGATGCCAGACGACGTGCGCCCCGCCTACCAGCAGGTGCTCACACAGCTGCAGTCCAAGGCGCCGACGGTCCCCCTCGCCGACATGTTGAACGTGTTCGTCGATGAGGTCGGCGAGCCGCCCGACGAGGTGTTCCAGAGCTTCGAGGACGAACCGATCGCGGCGGCCTCGATTGGCCAGGTCTATCGGGCCGTACTGCCCAGCGGCGAGCGGGTCGCGGTCAAGATCCAGTATCCCGGGATTCGAGAGGTGATCGAGAGCGACCTGCGCAACCTCTCGACCCTCGAGACGGTGCTGCGGAAGTCGACGATGGGCCGCTTCGACATCACGGCCTCGCTGCGCGACATCCAGCTCAAGATCACCGAAGAGCTCGACTACGAGCGCGAGGCGAACAACCAGCGCCGCTTCGCCGAGATCTACCGCGACCACGATCAGATCGTGATCCCCAAGGTCTACGACGAGTTCTCCAGCGCGCGGGTGCTGACGACCGAGCTCGTCGAGGGCGAGACCTACTACGAGTTCCGCGAGCGGGCTCCCCAGGAGGAGCTCAACCGCACCGCGCGCGTGCTCTACGAGTTCGTGTTCGGGACCTTCCACCGCCACGGGCTCTTCAACGCGGACCCCCACCCTGGCAACTACGTGTTCCTCGGCGACGGGCGGGTGGCCTTCCTCGACTTCGGCTGCGTGCAGGACTTCCCGATCGAGGTGCCTGCCTCCTTCGCGCGCATGCTGCGGCTGCTCTGGACCGGCGACGAAGCTGGCGTCCGTGAAGGGCTGCCGCCCGCCTTCGGCTACCCCGGCGAGGCGAGCGAAGAGATGAAGGACTTCCTCTTCGACTACACCACCTACCTCTGGCGCCCCGTGCTCGAGGATCGCTCCTTCCGCTACACCGAGGACTACACGCGAGAGGTCTACGAGAAGTCGCAGAAGGGCGTGAAGCTGGGGGTCAAGGTCACGCTCACCGAGGGCTACCCCGACACCGAGCACCGCGGGCTGATCATGCTCAACCGGCTGCAGTTCGGCTTCGCGTCGATCCTGGCGGGGCTCGAGGCCGAGTCCAACTGGTACCGGCTGATCGACGAGCTCTGCCCCTAAGGGACTTTTCGTCCCTTAGATGGGTGGGCGGGGGGGCGTTGACTGGGTGGGGGCGGGGAGGGCGTGTGAGGGCGCCAGCGCGTCCAACCGTCGTGGTTTGGTACTCGAGACTCTGCGGAGCGTGCCTCGCGCTGCAAGAGGGCCGCAGACAACCGTAGGGTGGATACCAAGGCGGTTCGCCGATCACCCCCAGATCGCCAAGCCCAGCGGGTGGATCCCGGAGCCTCCGCCGACCCTCTCGCCCCCGCTGCTCCTACAAGACCAAGCGGGTGGATCCCAAAGCGCCTCCGCCGACCCTCTCGCCCCCGCTGCTCCTACAAAACCAAGCGGGTGGATCCCAAAG
>MDTG01296785.1_pt1 | contig 18742 bp, 23 predicted proteins | sample 811421 | NCBI WGS metagenome assembly MDTG01 (sample SAMN05326645, study PRJNA326480) | marine metagenome | isolation source: seawater | place: Pacific Ocean: South East | collected 2011
CGCTGCTGCACCCGTAACTGCAGCTGCTTTAAAGAACTTACGTCTTGAAGGAGTTTTAACTCCTTTGATTGTTTTTTTTGACATATGTCCCCCTTAATTATTAATAATTAAAAGATTTAAACATTTGAAAATTTAAGAGTCTATATGTAAATTAAGAATCTTTTGTCACTTACAACTTCAAGTAGTAAAAAAGATATCTAATTTACTTTGTTTTTACAATTTCCAGTTTTGAAAAATTCTTCAAGATTATCAATCGCTAAATTAGCCATTGCAATTCTTGTTTCTTTAGTAGCGCTACCTAGATGAGGAAGAATAAATGCACTTTTATGTTTCAAATATCCAGGATTTAAATTTGGCTCTCCTTGGTATACATCTAAACCAACTGCATAAACCTTCCTTCTTTCAAGCGCATCGATTAAGGCTTCATCATCTACAATATCTCCCCTTGCAACATTAGTTACCACGGCTCCTTTGGGTAAATACTCTAATGTCTCTTTATTAATTAAATTTTTTGTTTCTTTTGATGCTGGACAACACACAGATAAAACATCAGAAACAGATAATAGACTTTTTAATTCTTTATGAAAGATGGCTCCTTCCTCTGTATCAGGGCTCAACTTTGAACGATTATGATAATGAATTACCATTCCAAGAGATTTAGCAATTTTAGCAATCTTTTTTCCAATTCTTCCCATTCCTAAAATTCCTAATCTAGAACCAGTTAATTGTTTTCCTATTAAGTAATCAGAAGACCATTTCCAATTAGACTCTCTTGCGGCTATAGTTCCTTCTGATGCTCTTCTACAAGCACCCAAAATTAAAAGAATGCCTATTTCGGCTGTAGCATCTGTTAAAACTTCTGGAGTATTAGTAACTACTATGTTTCTATTTTTAGCTGCGTGTAAATCTATATTCCCAAAACCAACAGCAAAATTAGAAAGGATCTTCACGCTTTGAGGCAATTTGTTTATTGTATCCTTATCTAATTTATCAGTTAACGCTGATAATATGCCGTCTTGTCCTTCACTTAATTGAATTAATTTTTTTTGAGAATAAAGCTCATCATTAGAGTTTAATTTGACTTCGTATAAATTTTTTAATCTGTCTTCATTTGATTGTAATAGTCTACGAGTAACTAAAATCCTTTTCATAAATTTTTTAACTTTTGAGGTTTTGGCCCTCCTGTTAACCAGTCAATAACCTCAACAGTATGTATAATTGGAATGCTGGTTCCACTCGATATCTGCGTAATACAACCAATATTTCCTGTAGCAATAAAATCTGGAGAAACTTTTAATATATTTTTTATTTTGTTATTTAAAAGAGCTTTGGCCATTTTTTGATGCAAAATATTATAAGTGCCGGCTGATCCACAACATATATGTCCATCTGGAATATTAAGAACTGTATTGCCTGTTTTTTTTATAATATTAATTGGTTGATCATGAACTTTTTGACCGTGTTGCATAGAACATGCTGAGTGATATGCAATCTTATATTTTTTTTCTTCATTATTTTTAAAGTCTAATTTTAAACTTTTGTCTAAAAATTCTGTGATATCTTTTGTTAGTTCAGAAATTTTTTTAGCTTTTTTACTTAATTCTTTATCATCCCTATAAATAAAACCATAATCCTTAAGAGTAGTGCCACATCCAGAGGTATTACTTATAATAGCGTCCAATCCATTTTTTAAATACTCATCATGCCATAAATTTATATTTTTTTTGAAAGATGAGTGTGCTTGATCCTTTTTGCCAAGATGATGATTCAAAGAGCCACAACAGTCTATTTCTGGCAAAACTACAACTTCAACATTATGTCTATTTAGTATTCTAATTGTTGACTCATTGATTTCTGGAGAAATAACTCTTTGTACGCAACCAATTAAGAGAGCTACTCTAGCAACTGTCTTTTCTCCTTGGGAAGGATAAATTCTTTTATCTACTATTTTTTTTGATGGAATTTTATTTGGCATAAGTTTTAACGAATTTTTGGCAAAACCTGGCAGCATGAAACTGAAAGGTTTAATTATCTTAGTCAATAATACTAGAACAAAAAAAATACTTGGCTTCGGTAAAGTGTATGAGAGAATGTTTCTTATGACTCTTTCAACCAGTGGTCTTTTATAAGTTGCCTCTACATGGTTTCTACCATGATCAATTAAATGCATATAATTTACTCCAGATGGACATGTCGTCATACATGCATAACAGGAGAGACAGCTGTCTATATGTTTTGCAATTTTTTTATTTGCTGGCTTATTATTTTCTAACATATCTTTAATTAAATAAATTCTTCCCCTTGGTCCCTCTAACTCATCTCCATTAATTCCATAAGTTGGACAGGTAGCATTGCACATTCCACAGTGAACACATTTTCTAATTATTTTTTCACTAGACTTTGTATCTTTGTCGTGAAGCTGTCTATCTGTAAAATCTGTTTGCATTATATTCCTGAATACATTTTCCCTGGGTTTAAAATTCTCTTAGGATCAAAACTTTTTTTTAACTTCTCGGATATTTTGTATTTTATAGGATCTACAGTAAAAATATCTATAGATGCTTTTAAATCTTCTTCTATCTTTATCACTGTCAAATATCCATTCGATTTGCTTACTATTTTTCTAATGTCATTTAATATTTTGATATTTATTTTGTCAAGTTGAAGCCAAATCAAACTACCTCCCCAATCGATAAAATACTTAGGTTCATAGGATTTTGTTTGTTTTATTACTTCAAATGTTTCGCTTGGGGGAACAACTATTCTTAATAAATTATTTTTTAAATCAGAAAAAACCTCTAGTGTTCTTGTTTTTTCCCAAAGAATTTTAGACTGTTCATTTTCTAAAACTAATGTTTCATTAAAATTAAGTTCTAATTCTTTACATAAATTGCTAATCCTGTGGTCGATCGACTCGTTCGATCCCTCAATTCTAATTGCTATTAAAGGTCCTTCGTGAGTTAAATCATTAAAAGTAAAATGATTGGTAAAATATTCTGGATAAAAAACTCCTCCTGATGGATCGGTTGAAGAGGAAAGAGCTATATTTAAATAACCTAAGGCTTTTAACAGGTGAGGATTTTTGATAACCAAAGTTTTATTAGACGCTGGCTTTGGTAAGACTTTTACTGAAATTTCAGTTATTATAGCTAAAGTTCCGAACGAACCAGATAATAGTTTGCTAAGATCATAACCTGTAACATTTTTAACTACAGTGCCTCCTGATTTTATAGTTTCTCCCTTTCCGTTGATGCCTTGAAAACCTAAAACATGGTCTCTAGCACTTCCAACTTTAAATCTTCTAGGTCCTGCAAGATTACAGGAAACAACACCGCCGATAGAACCCTCGTTATACTTTCCTTTGAATAAAGGACCAAAGTCGTTAGGTTCAAAAGCTAATTGTTGATCGTGTTTATCAAGTTCAGATTTAATTTCTTTAATCGAGGTGCCGGCTTTTACTTTTATATAAAGTTCTTCAGGTTTATATTCAATAATGCCTGTATAATTAGAAAGATCTAAGGTTTTTTCTGTTTGAAAATTTCTACCAATATTTTTTTTTGATTGTAAGCAATAAACTTCAATAGGTATGTTTTTCTTATAACATTCCTTAATTATTGAAGAAATTTCTTCTCTTGTCTTTGGCTTTAATACAGATTGACTAAAATCTTGGAATGTCTGGAAATTTTGTTTTTCCTCCATGTACATGAACCCTTCCCTCTTCAGCGCATTTTCTAAGTATTGGGTAAACTTTACCTGGATTTAACAAAGAGTTTGGATCTAGTGCAACTTTTATAGTTAGTTGCTGTTGAATATCTGTGTTGTTAAATGCTTCACACATTAATTCTCTTTTTTCTATTCCCACTCCATGTTCACCTGTCAAGGCTCCACCTACTTTAACGCAGTATTTAAGAATCTCTGCTCCAAATTCTTCTGTTTTTCTTAAAGATTCTTCATCATTAGCATCAAACATTATTAATGGATGCAAATTTCCATCTCCAGCATGAAATGCATTTGCAACAGGCAGATCATATTTTTTAGAAAGTCTGTTAATTTCTTTTAGAACTTCAGCTAATTTACTTCTAGGGATTGATCCATCCATACATAAATAGTCAGGCGCAAGCACTCCGCATGCTGGAAAAGCTGCTTTTCTGCCTGCCCAAAATTTTAATCTTTCGTCGTTGGTCTTACTAATTTTAACACTTGATGAATTATTTTTTTCAGCAATTTTTTGAACTTTATTTATTAATTCATTTACTTCTTTTTCAGTTCCATCTAGTTCCACTATCATCATTGCCTCTGCATCTGTCGGGTAACCAGCTTTAGAAAAATCGTTAGTCGCTTTTGTCAAAGCTTTGTCCATAATTTCCATGCCTGCAGGTATTATTCCTTTAGCAATTATTTCGGAAACACAATTGCCTGCATCATCAATACTTGGAAAACCAATTAATCCAGCCTTTACTACTTCAGGGGTCTTTAGTATTTTAACAGTAACTTCTGTAATTACTCCTAACAAGCCTTCTGAACCAGTCATTAATCCTAAAAAATCATAACCTTCTGAGTCCATAGTTTTGCCGCCAAATCTTGTTATGGTCCCATCCATTAAAACAACTTCTATACCGAGTAAATTATTTGTTGTAGCTCCATATTTCAAAGAGTGTACCCCGCCAGAATTTTCTGCAACATTACCTCCAATTGAACAAGCTATTTGACTAGAGGGATCTGGAGCATAGTAGAAACCTTTATCTTGCACCGCGTGAGTAATCGCTAAGTTTGTTACACATGGCTGAGAAACTACGCATCTATTTTTATAATCAACCTCTAAAATTTTATTAAATTTACCCATAGCTAATAAAATACAGTCAGCTAAAGGAAGTGAGCCTCCAGACAAACCAGTTCCTGCGCCTCTAGGGACAACTTTAATTTTTTTTTTCATTACAATATTTTAAAATTTCACTTACCTCTTCAACCGTTTCGGGAAGAACGACTAACAAAGGTTCTTGTTTATAGGCTGACAAAGCATCTGTTTCATAAGGTCTAAGTTCATCTTTGTGTGAAAGAATATTTTTCGAATTAATAAATTTTTTCAAATCAGATACAATTGTATCCTTCATTGAAACAATAGATTTCTCAACTTTAGGCATTTTTAGACTTGTCATAATAATATTTTACAGTTTAAATTGTTGTGGGTCAAAACACATTAATGTCACTTAGCCAAGCATTTTTTTGATTTTTTCCAACGCTTTTTGGATATTGTCCTGTGAAGCGGCGAAACTAAAACGAGCATAATCCTGCGAAGTCTTACCAAACGCAGTGCCTGGAACGATTGCAACGCCTGCTTCGTGCATGCATTTTTTGGAAAATTCTGAACCATTCATTCCAGTCCCAATTACTTTTGGGAAAGCATAAAAGGCCCCTCCGGGCAAACTACACTCTACTCCGGGCAAATCATTCAATAATTTATGGATAAGTTTTCTTCTTTGATCAAATTTTGTCATCATATGATGAATTGAGTCATCGGGTCCATCTAGTGCTGCTATTCCAGCAAATTGTGATGGCGCATTCACACACGAAAAACTATTTATTGCAAGTTTAGTAATGTGTGGAATTAGTTTTTCTGGCCATACACTCCATCCCATTCTCCACCCAGTCATTGAATATGCTTTACTCCATCCATCTAAAACTATTAATCTGTCTTGTAGATCAGGGTAATTAAAAAACGTTGGCATTTCTTTTCCATCAAAAATTTGTCTACTATAAATTTCATCACTTAATATTGTAACGTGAGGATGTTTCTTCAATCCTTCAGCAAGAAAATCTATCGCAGGTTTTTCAACAAAACTTCCGGTAGGGTTGTTAGGGTTTATTAGAATTAGTAATCGTGTTTTATCAGTTATTAATGATAAAATTTTTTCAGGATCAAACTTTAAATCTTTTTCTACTGTTAAATCATAAGGCACTGCTTTTGCGCCAGTATAATTAATCATTGATTCATAAATTGGAAATCCCGGTGTTGGATGAACTATTTCTGCACCGGGCTCACCAATCATTGAGATTGCAAAATACATCGTGGGTTTTCCTCCTGGCATAATCATAATTCTCTCAGGATCTACATCTTTTTTGTACAAAGTTTTAATTTTTCTAGAAACAGCCTGTCTACACTCTGCAATACCATTGGCCAAGACATATCCGTGATGTCCGTCATCAATAGCTTTTTTTGCAGCATCCATAATATGTTGAGGTGTTTTAAAATCAGGTTGACCTAATCCAAGATGGATCATCTCTTTTCCTTGAGCTTCTAATTTTTTTGCTTCAGCCAATACGCTAAAAGCTGTTTCGGTTCCTAATCTTTCTAAGTTTTTTGCTAGTTTCATAAATTCTACCTAAAGATAATTTTATTTTTATCAAGTTCTTTAACGTTTTTAACCCCAAGTAATATCATGTCTCGTCTTATTTCATCATGCATTCTTTGCAAGATAGCTTCCACACCTTTTTGCCCTCCTGCGCCTAAGGCAAACAAAAATCCTTTGCCAAAACTACATGCTGTGGCCCCTAAAGATAAAGCCTTTAAAACATGAGAGCCTCTTCTTATGCCTCCATCTAATATGATTTCTAATTTTCCACCTACGGCGTCTGCTATCGCTGGAAGTTGATCAAACGGAGATCTAGATCCATCGAGCTGTCTTCCTCCATGATTTGACAGCATAATTGCTGATGCGCCTATATCAACTGCTCGCTTAGCATCTTCAACCGACATTACACCTTTAATTGCAAAAGGACCTCCCCATCTTTTAATACAATATTCTGCATCCTTCCAACTCATCGCCGGATCATATTGTTCATTGATATATTCCATTACTCCTTTGGATATACTTGAGCCCTTTTTTGTAAAATTAACAACGTTAGCCAATTGAAATTTTTCGTGTCTCAGATAATTAAATGCCCACTTTGGACGTTTCATAAAACCCAAAATACTTTTTAATGTAAATTTTGGTGGTGTTGTAAATCCCCATCGATGATCTCTTTCACGATTACCTGCTGTAACCGTATCTACTGTCAGACACATTGCTTTAAAACCAGAGCTTTTACATCTATCAATTAAATTATCTGTCAAACCCTTTATCTTATGAATATATATTTGAAACATTTTTGGTCCGCCTGAAATATTTGCAATTTCTTCAATTGATGATGTTGACATTGTAGACATACTATAAAAAGTTCCAAATTTTTCTGCTGCTCTAGAACTAGCTTTGTCACCGTCATGATGAAATAGTCTTTGCATTGCAACAGGGGATAAAAATAATGGTATATTAATTTTTTGTCCAAATACGGTAGTAGACATATCCGGTTCTCCAACACTTGCAAGAATATTGGGAACAAGATCGCATTTTAAAAATGCCTCAGTATTTCTTCTTAGAGTTGTTTCGTCATCTGAACCACCGTCAATATAATGAAAAATAGGTGCTGGTAAATTTTTTTTGGCTAATTTTCTAAAATCATTAAAATTATAACAATCGTTAATATTCATTGTTATTAAAAGTTTTTAGAAAATGTGATTTGTTGGTTGTCTGTTCCTGGATTTTTTTCACCCCAGTCATTGTTTGAAATATGACTATAGCTATATCCTAATTTTGATCCTTCTAAAAAATCAATGCCAAATTTTATTTCACTTTTAAATTCAAGCTCATCTCCTAAATCTTTCCCGTTTCCTTTTTCATAGTAACCAGGAGCAAAGCTAGGTGAAATTTTTAGAGGTCCTAGTTTGTACTGGCCCTCAACACCTGTGTACAAATAAGCTGAACCTTTTTTAGTTATAAACGCACCTGTTACTGGAGCAAATTTTCCTAAAAGTGTGCTTCTATACAAATTTGGATTTCTGTGTTCAACTCCAAATAATTGAGACTTATCATCTCCTTCTTTATCTATTGTATCAAATATTCCAGTATAGAAAGAAATTTCTTTATTACTTTGTTCAGCAAATAATATTGAATTAAAAGTAATAAAAAAAATAAAAGTTATAAAATATTTAAATTTCATATTTTAAAAATACTACCATAATTAGAAAATGTACACCTTTACTATACTATCTTTTTCTTAAATATCTCCAAATTACGAAGCCACCAAAAAACATAATAAAATAAGGCGCAAACCATAGAAAAATATTGTGGAACTTTAGAGAGGGTTTATAAGAAATCCACTCACCATATTTACTTATCAAAAAATCATAAATTTCTTTATCGGACTTGCCATCTTTAATTTGATCCTTGACCACTAACTTTAATGTCTGGGCAAAATCGGAGTTTGAGTCAGCAATTGATTGTCCTTGACAAACTAAGCACCTTAAATTTTTTAAAATATCCATTTCGGATTGACTTATTTCATTGGAGTTAGATTTTAAAATTAAAGTACAAAATATTAAAATAGTAAAATATATTTTATTCATATTTATCTTATTATCTTTAAAATTTCTCTATAATCTTTATTGTTAATTGGGCCAATAAATTTTTTAATTATCTTTAAATCTTTATCTATTAAGATACTTTCAGGAATTCCATATACACCTAGTTTTACTGAAATCCTTCCATCTATGTCAGATCCTGAAAAATAATAAGGATTTCCTAATTCGTTTAAAAAAGCAAGAGCATTGTTTTTTTTATCTTTAAAATTAATACCAAGAATTTTAATTTTAGAACTCGATTTTAGTAAAATCAAAAATTTGTGCTCTAGTCTACAAGGAGAGCACCAAGATGCCCAAAAGTTTATGAGAGTGTAATTATTACTGGATAATTCTGAACTTGAAGTCTTAACATTTTTATTTAAACCATTTATTGTAAAAATCTCTATTTTATTTCCAACTAAATTTTTAGTTGAATAGTTTTTATTAGAATTCAAACTTAAAAAAAATACTAATAAAATTAGTAAAGGAATAGCAAAAGAAAGGGCGATTTTAATTTTCATTTTTTAAATAATCTTAATATTCCTCCTAAAGATACCATAAAAGCTGAAAGCCAAATCCAGATCATGAAAGGTTTATTTTGAAATTTTATATTATAAAAATCAGATCTGCTTATATTGCTCATAGTCAAATATAAATCATGTCTTAAGTTTGTTTTTATAGAAGCTTCATAAGTTAAAGTTTCAGGATTTGAATAAATTCTTATCTCTGGAAATAAAATTGTTTTAGTGGATTTTTCTAAATCTGTTATGTCAAATTCTCCTACAACCGCTCTATAATTTTTTCTTTCTTCAAGTTTTAATTTTTTAAAATCAATTATATAATTATCGAATATTTTTTTATCCCCTTCTTTTAAATTAAAATCCTTGTCAGTTGAAAAGTTATGATTAATTCCAATAAAAAAAACTAATAGACCAAAGCCTAAATGAGATATTATTCTAGATATATCGAACGAAATATTTTTTCTAAAATATTCAACAAGGTCTTTTAAAGAATATAAAATTAAAAATATCGATGAAATTATAATTAAATTTGACAAAATGCTGTAACTTTTAAAATAATAATTAATTATAGAATTAATTATTAAAGCAAAAACTATTGCTGTAATTCCAAAAAATATATTTTTAAAATGATTTTTAAGCCATTTTGCTTTAGGGCCTAAAGCCATGAATATGAGAAATGGAACTACAAGTGGAATAATAACAATATTATAAAATGGTGGTCCTACAGAAATCTTAGAGTCACTAATTACTTCGGTAAATATTGGATATATAGATCCGATAAATACGGTTGCTAAGTAAAATGCCATAAACCAGTTATTTACTAAGATGAAAGTTTCTTTGCTGTTAGTGTTAAATGAATAGTTTTCTTTTTTATTTTTTGTAAAGAAAATAATTAAAGATAAAAATACCATTAGTCCTAAAAAAATTAGTATGTAGAGGCCTCTAGATGGATCATTTGCAAAAGTATGAACTGAATTTAAAATTCCAGATCTCACCAAAAATGTTCCGGTAACACTTAAAATAAAAGTAAGTAAACATAAGATAATAACCCAAGAATTTAATGAATCTCTTTTTTCTAAAACTATTATTGAATGCATTAAAGCGGTCATAACAAACCAAGGCATCAATGAAACATTTTCAACTGGATCCCAAAACCAAAATCCACCCCAACCTAATTCGTAATAAGCCCAAATCGAGCCAACAATAATACCCAAGGTTTGAAAGCTCCAGGAAATTAATACCCAGGGTTTAATTGATTTAGCAAAAGATTGGCCATAAAAATTTCCTAAAAGAGCTCCGATTGCTGCTGAGAAATAAATTGAAGATCCCACGAAGCCCACATAAAGTAATGGAGGATGAATTGCTAAAGCTGGATCTTGCAATATCGGATTTAAACCTAATCCCTCTATTGGAGTAGGTTCAACTAATTGGAAAGGATTTGAATTAAATAAAAGGAAAAAAAGAAATCCTAAAATTAAAGTATTTTGTGAAATTATCGTATAAATAACAAATTTCTTATTGGAATTTTTATTTGTAATCAAAAATAAATATGAAAATATAACCATGATGTTAATCCAAAGTAATAAACTACCTTCATGATTTCCCCATGAACCAGAAAATTTATAAAAAAATGGCTTAGATGAGTGAGAATTTTGGAATACTGTTATTAAAGAAAAATCAGATAAAATAAACCCTGTAATTAACGTAGCAAAACATACTATAATTAAAGTTGTTTGATATAAAGAGAGGTAAAATATTTTTTTGGGAACAGTGGTATCGTTATTTCTTAAAAAAGAAACAGAATAGTTAATAATTAAACCGCTTATTAAAACCGTAAAAATTATTAATATATTACCTAAGTTACTTAGCATTTTTATTTGATAATTTTTTTATTTGCGGGGGCATATAATTTTCATCGTGTTTTGCAAGAATTCTGTTAGCAATAAAAAATTTTTTATCTTTTAATTTTCCTTCTGCTATTGCGCCTTTTTCTTCAGAAAATAGATTTGGAACTGAACCCTTGTAGGTTACGATGATTTCGTTTTTAAAATCTGTAATTACAAATCTTATTTCATCATTAGTTGTAATTATAGAATCCTTTTTAACCATACCTCCAAGACGCAGGGGTGTGCCAATTTTAATATTATTATCTAACATGATGTCACTAGGGGTTTTAAAATAAAGTAGGTTATCTTTTAAAGTATCTATAATGAAAAAAATTATTATGATCGATATGCTTATAAGAAAAGTTAGAAATAAAATTCTATTTTTAACTTTTTTAGTTAGCATTTAAAAATGCTTAATATGACTTATTCTGCGAACCTAAAACTTGACTTGCTATTTTAGATTTCTGTAGAACTGATTGCTTCTCTTGTTGTGACAGCTTTCTTAATTCCGCAGCAAATTCAGTTTCGTACTTTTTGAGAGTTTTTCTCGTTTTTAAATAAACTATTAAACAAGCAGATACTGAAATACCAAAAGATAACCAGACAAACAGTCCGTAGCCGTTCATTGATATTAAATTTGAAATCATAGTTTTTTAATATTATTTTTCTTTATTCTAATGATTTCTGTTTTATATTTCATTAGAAAAATTAACGCACAATACAATAGTAAAACCAATAACATCAACCCTAATGGTAACATCATTGACGAATGAATAGAGCTAGATCCATCAAATTTTATACTTGCAGGTTGATGTAATGTGTTCCACCAATCAACTGAGTATTTAATTATAGGAATATTAATTGCCCCAATAATAGCTATAAAAGATGAAGTTTTTAAAGCGTAATTTTTATCCTTAATAACTTTAAAGCTTAAAATGTAAAGAATGTAAAAAAACATTAATACTATCATGGAAGTTAACCTGGCATCCCAGGCCCATAATGTGCCCCAAGTAGGTTTTCCCCAGAGTGAACCTGTAATTACAGAAAGACATGTAAAAAGTAATCCTATAGGAGCAATACTTTTGTTTATTAAATTAAAAATTTTAATTTTAAAAATAAAATTTAGTGCCGATAATATTGCTATTGATGAGTAACATGCAAGTCCTATCCAAGAGGAAGGAACGTGCACATACATGATTCTAACAGAGTCTCCTTGTAAATAATCAGGAGGTGAAATAATCAATGCAAAGGTTAGAGCGATAGCAAGAACTATAAAAAAAATTGAATTTATAAATTTAATTAGTCTTTCTATTAAAAAGAAAATATTGCTCGGAGAAAAAAAACTAAACATTTACTCTTCAGTATACCAAAGTAATTTTTAAAGGAAGTTGAAATATTAGCCTAATTGAGAATTTTGAGGGAGTTAAAGAAGTATGAGTTAATTCCCAATTAGGTATAATTCAGCTTAATAGTAATTTTTGTCATAGATTTGAACTAATAATGTTTAATTTGTGGCGTAATAGCTTTTTTGCTAATTAGAAGGCTTAAAATAGCATGCGCCTTTTTTACCAGAAAAAATCTCATTAATAAGAGGATGTTTTACTGGCTCTCCAGTCTCATCTATCAATAAGTTCTGTTCCGAAACATATGCTTCATAGGTAACGTCATTGCTTTCAGCTAATAAATGATAAAACGGTTGATCTTTCCTTGGCCTTACATCTTTTGGAATAGATTGATACCATTCTTCAGAATTGTTAAATTCAAAATCAACATCGTAGATTACGCCTCTAAAATCAAAGTGCCTGTGCTTTACAATCTCTCCTATTGAAAATTTTGCTTTATTAATAGACATATTAAAAAGATAAGAATTTTTAAAAAAAAATCAATATATAAATTTATTAAAAAAGATAATTATGCTATCTATTGTTTGTGAATAAGTCATTATTAAAGTTTTTAACGGATTTTGGTCCATTATTAATTTTTTTCACTATTTACTATAAAAGCGGGAAAAATTTAAGTGCCGCAATACCTCCACTTATATTTGCAACTATTATTGCGATTGCAATTGTTTATTATATAGAAAAAAAAATTCCCTATATCCCTCTTTTTGGAGGAATTATTATTTCGTTGTTCGGTGGACTTACACTGTACTTTGATAATCCTATCTTTATTTATATTAAACCAACAATTGTAAACTTAGTATTCGCTGCTATTTTATTAACAGGAAAAATATTTTTTGATAAAAACTTTTTAAAAGTTTTTTTCAATACTGCTTTCCAATTAGACGAGATGGGATGGGGAAAGTTAAATAATAGATGGGCTTATTTTTTTATATTTTTGGCTATACTTAATGAGCTTGTATGGAGAACTCAAAGTGAAGCTATATGGGTTAATTTTAAAGTTTGGGGAATTTTACCTTTAACTTTCATTTTTACAGCTTTACAATTGCCGCTAATAAACAAACATAAAATATGAAAAAATTTAGACTTATAATAAACAACGATTTTAAAAAAAATGATAAAGAAAAATTTTTTATCAAAAAAGAACTTCAGTCTATTTTAAATTTATATGCAAAAATGGTTTCTAATGGAACCTGGAAGGATTACAGTTTTTCTTCAGGTATTAAAGAAGTATCTTTTGATGTTTATCAGAGAGCCTCGGATAAACCTGTTCTAAGAATTTTAAAAAACTTAAAACCAAGTCATTTAGATGAAAAATTTTTAATAAAAGATAATAATGGAAATATTATACAAAAATCAGAAAATCTTAACAGGTTAATAACAAAAACTAAATGGAATAACCTTAAATTAGTTAAGTGAAAAATTGATTATCTTCTTTGACCAAAAAGCCTTAATAGCATTATAAATAAGTTTATAAAGTCTAGGTAAAGTGTTAAAGCTCCCATAACAGCTTTCTTCCCAATCAGTTCCCCGCTATCACTTGCAAGATACATATTTTTAATTTTTTGAGTATCATAAGCTGTAAGACCAACAAAAATTAAAACTCCAAGAATTGAAATCACAAAATACATCATAGAAGACTTCATAAATATGTTAACAATAGATGCAATTATGATGCCAAACAGACCCATCATCAAAAATGAACCAAATTTTGTTAAGTCTTTTTTAGTTGTGTATCCATAAATACTCATTGCACCGAATGTGCCAGCAGTTATAAAAAAAACTCTGGTTATACTAGCTCCGGTATAAATTAAAAAAATTGAAGACAACGATGCGCCCATTAGAGCTGCAAAAATCCAAAAAGTTGTTTGAGCTTTAGCAGCGCTCATCTTTGCAATACCAAAACTCATATAAAATACTACTCCTAAAGGAGCTAACATAAGTACCCACTTCAAACCAGAAGCATAAATCGTATTTCCAAAATTAGTTAGTCCAACTATTTGACCTTGATCTCCAGTTGTTACTGACATTTTAAAAAAGAGTAGTGCAACAAAACCGGTTAATAAAACTCCAGATGCCATATAATTATAGACTTTAAGCATGTAAGCTCTAAGACCTTGATCTATAATAGCTTCAGATAAAGATGATTTTACAGTTGTACTTTGTTTATTAATTTCCATAGTTACAATATAATTACTTTTAGCATCTTTTCAATAGTTAATAATTCATCTAGAAATTATATAAACATTACAATTTATGAAATTTAAAAAACTCGGAAACACAGATTTAAATGTCAGTCTGATTTGTCTAGGAACTATGACTTGGGGCACTCAAAACTCAGAAAAAGATGCTTTTGAACAAATGGATTATTCAGTAGAAAAAGGGATAAATTTTTTTGATACTGCAGAATTATATTCGGTTCCTCCTACTCCAGAGTCTTATGGAAAAACAGAAAAAATGATTGGGAATTGGTTTGAAAAAAGAAAAAATAGGGAAAAAATTATTTTAGCTTCTAAAATTGCTGGTCCTCGATTAGATTGGATAAGAGGTGGAGGTAATAACTATACAGAAAAAAAAATAGGTGAAGCTATTGACGAAAGTTTAAAAAGATTAAAAACAGATTATATTGATCTTTATCAACTGCATTGGCCTGAAAGGTCTACAAATTGTTTTGGGATAAGAGAGTTTCAAATAAATGAAGAAGAAAAAGAATGGAATGATTTTGAGTCAATTTTACTAGCTTTAGACAAATATATTAAAAAAGGAAAAATTAGATATATTGGAATGTCAAATGAAACTCCGTATGGATTATCCAAATATTTAGAAATATCAAAAAGCAAAAAATTGCCGAGAATGATGTCGGTTCAAAACCCTTATAGTCTTGTAAACAGAACTTATGAAATTGGTATGTCTGAAATTTCTATAAGAGAAAAATGTGGATTGCTTGTTTATTATCCTTTAGCTGCTGGGGCTTTGTCGGGTAAATATAGGAATGGAGAGATGCCTAAAAATTCAAGGTTGGCTTTATTCAAAGGTTGGGAAAGAATGATCAATCCTTTAGCAATGAAAGCTTATGATGAATATTATAAATTAGCTAAAGAATATAATATCACAATGGTTCAACTTGCGCAGGCATTTGTAAATTCAAGACCATTTGTGACTAGCAATATCATAGGAGCTACAACTATGGATCAGCTCAAAGAAAATATAGGAAGTATAGATATTAAGCTGAATCAAGAAATTCTGGATAAGATAAACTTAATTCACAATAATAATCCTAATCCCTCACCTTAATTCAAACCATTGAAATAGTTTTTTTTTAGTATAAAAATAAATTAATGTATTTTAAAAAAATATTAACAACACTATTTTTAATTTTATTTTCTTTCCAAGTAAGCGCTAATGCGCCGAGATCGGTTGGAAAATATAAAAACTGGGAAAGTTTTAATGCTGAGACAGATAAAGGGAAAATTTGTTTTGCCCAAAGTGTTCCTACTAAAAGAGCTCCTTCATCGATTAAAAGAAACGGGTCAAGACTTTTTGTAACTTTTAGGCCAGGGGAAAATGTAAAAGATGAAGTTAGTATAACAAGTGGACATACATATAAATCTTCATCTGTGATTGCAAAATCAGGTAAGAGCAGCTACACATTTTTTTCTCAAGATAACTTCGCATGGTTATTAGATAATAAAGAAGAGCAAAGATTCATTAAATTAATGAAGAGAGCAACAAATTTAATAGTAAAAGCAAGAACTGCCAAAGGAGCTGAGACTACGGATCATTACTCAATGATGGGTTTTACTAAAGCATATAATACAGCCAAAAAAACTTGTAGTTAAATGAAAAAAATTGTTCTAGCTTATTCAGGAGGTCTCGATACCTCGATAATTTTAAAATGGTTACAAGAGAATTATAAGGCAGAAGTTATTGCCTACACCTCAGATATCGGCCAAAAAATGAATAAGAAAAAAATAATTAGAAATGCAAAAAAACTGGGTGTAAAAACAATAGTTATTGAAAACCTTCAAAGAACTTTTGTTAAGGATTATGTTTTTCCAATGATTAGATCTCATGCAGTTTATGAAGGTTTGTATTTGCTTGGAACTTCAATAGCAAGACCATTAATAGCAAAAAGGCAAATTGAAATTGCAAAAAAGTATAGAGCTTATGCAGTATCACACGGTGCTACAGGAAAAGGAAATGATCAAATTAGATTTGAACTTGGGTATGCATTTTTTGGAAAAAAAATTAAAGTGATAGCGCCTTGGAGAGAATGGAAATTACAATCTAGATCCGATCTAATTAGATACGCAAAAAAAAACAATATAACAATACCAAAAGATAAAAAAGGTGCCCCTCCTTTTTCTGTAGATGACAACATTTTTCATACTTCTACTGAGGGAAAAATTTTGGAAAATCCAAAAAATTCTGCTCCTGAATTTATTTTTCAAAGAACAATTTCTCCAGAAAAAGCACCAAATAGAATAACGAAGATTAAAATTATGTTTAAAAATGGTGATCCAACTTCATTGAATGGAAAAAAATTAAATCCAGAAAAACTTTTAGAAAAACTTAATTTGTTAGCAGGAAAAAATGGGATAGGAAGAGTTGATCTAGTAGAAAACAGATTTATTGGTATCAAATCAAGAGGAGTGTACGAAACTCCAGGAGGAACAGTGCTTTACATTGCACATAGAGCAATCGAGTCTGTAACTTTAGACAAACAAACAATTCATGAAAAAGATAAGATTATGCCAGAATACGCTGAATTAGTTTATAATGGTTATTGGTTTTCAAAAAAAAGAATAAAACTTCAGAAAATAGTCGATAAAAAAAGAAACCAAGTATCAGGGGAAGTTATTTTAAGTTTATACAAGGGCAATGTGACTATCCTTTCAAGAAATACAAAAAACAAAGCTTATTCAATGAAAAAAGTTTCTTTTGAAGAAAATAAATCCTTCAATAAGTCTAAAGTTGAGAAATTTATTAAATTCCACTCAAAACAGTTATATAAATCCTAAAATTCTGATATTAAATAACTAATGAACAGTACGATTCGAAATATTCAACTAACAGCGGTTTTATTTGTTCTGTTTTCGACAATTATCGCTTTTATTCTTGAAGTAAAAGAGATGTATGAAAACCGAAACATTGAGCTTGCAGATTTGCTTCTTATGTTCATTTATATCGAAGTAATTGGTCTTGTAAGATCATACTGGGAAACTAGAGCGGTAAGAATTTCTTACCCATTAGTGATAGCAATTACAGCATTGGCACGATTTATTATTTTACAAGATAAAGAGAGTGACCCCACAAATTTGATTTATATATCAGTCGCAATACTAATTGTTGCTATTGCAACTGTAATAATCAGATTAAGAAACAGTAAATATTTGAATCTGGATAAATCTAAGTCGCACGAGCTTTAAAACAATCCAAAGTATTTTTTAATAAGCAGGCAATCGTCATAGGTCCAACGCCTCCGGGGACTGGTGTGATGGCTTTAACTTTATCTTTTACTTCTTCAAAACTAACATCTCCAACAATTTTATCTCCTTGCTTATTTATGCCTACATCAATAACAATTGATCCATCTTTTACCCAATCTTTTTTTACCAAATTCGCTACTCCGACTGCAGCTAATAAAATATCTGCATTTGAACAAAGTTCTTTTAAATTTTTTGTTTTTGAATGAACAACTGTAACAGTGCAATTTTCTTTTAACAAAAGTTGTGCCATTGGTTTTCCGTTCAAATTTGATCTACCTAAAATTACTGCATTTTTACCTGATAAGTTTTTTTCGATTTTTTTTATAAGTAATAAGCATCCTAAAGGTGTACATGGAATAATTGCATCATATCCAGACGCTAAGTTTCCAACATTTAAGGGATTAAAACCATCTACATCTTTTTTGGGGTCAATAGTATTAATTATTTTTTTCTGACTAATTTGTTTTGGTAATGGTAACTGAACCAGTATACCAGTAACTTCTTTATCATTATTTAGGGATTTTATCTTATTCAATATTTCTTTTTCCGAAACTGTTTCGGGATATTTTATAACTTCAGATTTTATACCTACTTCCTTAGCCCTCTTTTGTTTATTTTTGACATATATCTGACTTGGTAAATAATCGCCTATTAATATTACACTTAATTTTGGCACGTCTTTTGTATTTTGACATAATTTTGTTATTTCATCCTTAATTTTTTTTCTTAATTCTTCAGAATGTAATTTTCCATCTATAATCATAATTAAAATAAACTCGGAGCTAAATATTCAAAAACTAAGTTTCTAAAAAACATTAATCCTAAAATTAATATTAGTGGAGATATATCGATAGAACCTAAGTTAGGCATATATCTTCTAATAAAATTTAGAGGAGGAGCTGTTAATCTATAAGAAACTTCTAAAATAGCGTAAACAAATCTATTGCTTGTATTAAGTATATTAAAAGCAACGAGCCAACTTAAAACAGCATTAATTATAAGAATCCATATA
>MDTG01053131.1_pt1 | contig 18741 bp, 17 predicted proteins | sample 811421 | NCBI WGS metagenome assembly MDTG01 (sample SAMN05326645, study PRJNA326480) | marine metagenome | isolation source: seawater | place: Pacific Ocean: South East | collected 2011
ACACCATTTACTTATGTTGCCACTGCTGAGGTTATTTCTATTTTAGGAGCAACTCCAGTATTCGTAGATGTTTATGAATCAACTTTTAATATTGATTGTGAAAAACTCGAATTTGAGATAAAAAAAGTTTTACGAGAAGGTAAATTAAAGCCCAAAGCTATCATTCCTGTTGATTTGTTTGGTCTTCCGGCTAGATATCGTATGATAAATGATATTGCCGAAAAATATGATTTAAAAGTTGTTGAAGATGCGGCACAAAGTTTTGGTGGAGCTATTGGAGATAAAAAAGTTGGGACATTTGGCGATGTTGCTGCCACGTCATTTTATCCCGCTAAACCTTTAGGATGTTATGGAGATGGAGGCGCTATTTTTACTAATAGTGATAGTTTGGCTGATAAGTGTAAGGCAATACGTATTCATGGAACAAGTTCAGATCGATATAACAGTGAAGTGATTGGATTAAATGGAAGATTGGACAGCATGCAAGCAGCGGTTTTGTTAGAAAAAATGACAATTTTTGATGAAGAATTAGAAATGAGAAATAAGGTAAATAGCTATTACAGAAAGTATTTGAATAATGCCCAATATACACCTATAGATTATCATTCAGCGCATGCATTATTTTCTATCACTTTAGGTTCTCATAGAAAAAGGCAAGAGTTAGTAGATAAGCTGAAACAAAATAATATACCAAATGTTATATACTATAAATATCCGATTCATTTAATGAAGGGTTATGGTTATTTAAAATATAAGAATGGAGATTTTCCTGTTTCAGAAAACTTATCACAAACAATTGTTAGTTTACCAATGCATCCTTACCTTTCTGAGCAAGAAATTGACTCAATTATAAAGGAACTAAAAAAATAATGAGTAAAACAATACTAATTACAGGTGGCGCAGGGTTTATTGCTCATCATGTAGTAGATAAAATTTTATCTACGACAGATTGGAAAATTATTACATTAGATAGGTTAGATTTTAGCGGTAATCTGAATAGATTAAATGAAGTAGTAAAAGCATATCCTAATTCTGAACAAAAAAGAGTAAGAGTTATTCATCATGACTTAAAAGCTGAGCTTAATCCAGAGATTGCAGCGACTATTGGAAGAGTCGACTATATTAGTCATCTCGCAGCAGGATCTCACGTAGATCGATCAATTACTTATCCTTTAGAATTTGTAATGGATAATATTGTTGGTACAGCACATATTTTAGATTATGCTAGAAAATTGGACCATCTAGAAAGATTCGCATATTTTAGTACAGATGAAATTTTTGGCCCAGCACCAAAAGGGATTAATTATAAAGAAAACGATAGGTATAACTCAACTAATCCCTATTCTGCTACGAAAGCAGGAGCCGAAGAGCTTGTTGTAGCTTTTGAAAACACATATGGACTTCCATCATTAATTACCCATACAATGAATGTTTTTGGCGAAAGACAAAATCCAGAAAAATATATTCCAATGGTTATTAAAAAGGTGCGTGACAATGATAAAGTTACAGTTCATTCAAATTCAGAAAAAACAATTGCAGGCTCTAGGCATTACATCCATGCTGAAGATGTAGCAGATGCTCTACTATTTTTGTATAACTATGATATTTCAAGTATAAAGCCTGATAATACTGGTGCAAAATGTCAAAAATTTAATATTGTCGGCAAAGACGAAATCGATAATTTACAATTAGCTAAGTTTATTGCTAAAACACAAGATAAAGACTTAAGCTATGAAATGGTTGATTTCCATTCACAAAGACCTGGTCATGATTTACGCTATGCTTTAGATGGATCGAAAATGGAAAAAATGGGCTGGGTACCAAAATCAGCGTATGAACAATTAGAAACAACTATAAATTGGACATTAGAAAATGATAGATGGCTGTCAATTTAATATATTTGTAAACATACTATTTAAAACTAAATTAAAAATATGAAAAATTTTAAAAACATTAATATAATTCTTGTACTTCTTTTGAGTACAATTTTTGCTCAAGTATCAATGAGCGATTTAAATAAACTTAGCAATGAACAGTTAGATGCTATTAAAGCAGAGCTGCAAAGCGATACAAAACAGAGTAATATCATAGAAGAAAATAATGCTAAACTAGATAATATAGTTGTTCCCGTGCAAATTACACCATCTGAAATACAGGATAAAATTAATAACCTAAGAAGTCAGATTGACATGCTTCAAGAAGAAAATTTTTTTGGATATAGCTATTTAAAGAAGAAAAACATTTCTTTTTTTGATAATATACCTACTCCTGTAGACTATAAGCTAGGGCCAGGTGATGAAATCATCATATCTTTATGGGGCGAAAACAATTCTAGAGAAAGTGTAACGCTTAACAAAGATGGGATGATCTATTTTAAAAATATTGGATTTATAAATTTATCAAATAAAACTCTCAAATCAGCAGAAATGCTTTTAACAGAAAAGCTTTCAAGGATTTACTCAACTTTAAAAGATAAAAACAACTCGACAACACTTATGTTGGAGCTTGGAAAATTAAAATCCATAAATATTTATTTCTCTGGGCATGTCGAAAATCCAGGGATTAATCTTGTACATCCTTTTTCTGATATTTTTTCAGCTATTGTTCAAGCAGGAGGAATAAATAATAGCGGTTCTTTGCGAGAAGTTCAATTAATCCGAAATGATCAAATAATTTCTACAGTAGATTTTTATTCTTTCTTTATGGATGGCAAAAATACCTTTTCTAATATCAAGCTAATTGATGGGGATGTAATACATATCCCAAATATCCAAAATCGTATAAAAATTCAAGGGGAGGTCGTTAGGCCAGGATATTATGAGATTTTAGACAATGAAAATGTCACCAATGCAATTAATTATGCTGCTGGACTAAAAGCAAAGGCCTCATTATCTATTACAATAGATACTATTATTCCTGCATCAAAGCGCTCTACTGATGACAATGCAATCTCTAGCATAAATTTTAATTTAAAAAACTCTGAATCAATTTCTTTGAACAATGGCGATTTAATAACTGTTAGAGAAATTGGAAATGTAGAATCAAAAATTGAAATTTTTGGTAGAGTTAAAGCTCCTGGAAAATATTCAGCTATAAATGTTTCATTAAAAGATATTCTTGATATTGCAGGCGGCTTTGATGATCCTGTTTATAGACAGACTATACGCGAAAATGAGATTAACGTTCTAAGAAAAGATTCAAATCAATTCTATGCTATAGAATTAACAACTTCTTATAATAAAGCAGATGAATTACAGTTGTTACCAAACGATAAAATATTTGTCTATGAAAATATAAATTATAGAAACAGCTTTACCTATCGTGTTGAAGGCGAAGTAAATAAGCCTGGTACTTACCCTTTAAATAAAAGAACTACTGTTGGAGATGCTATAGAGCTTGCTGAGGGACTCACAAGTTTATCATCATCAAGTAATATTATTGTATATCAAGAATATACTGAATTAGATGAAAATGATATGGAGGTTACAAGATTAGAAAGTGTAGGAAATAGTGATAAAGATTTTACATTAGGATCTAATTCTGTTGTAAGAGCTCTCCCTTATGAAAATGTAATTAAAGTTGAAGGGAATGTGTATAATCCTGGGTTAGTCTCTTATTATAGAGGTATTACTATGCATGCCGCAATTGAGCAGGCTGGCGGATATAAGCCATATAGTATGAAAAAGAGAGCATATGTTAAAAGAGCTAATGGGGAAATAAATAAAGCAAATTTATTTCGAGGTAGAACTAAAAGACTATTCGCAGGAGATACTGTAGTTGTTCCAACTGACCCAAATCCATCTGATTTTGATATTACTACCTTTGTAGCAGATATATCAACAACATTAGCCAACATAGCAGCTATTCTTCTTATAGTTGATAATAATAATAATTAATTCAGCGTGAAATTAATTCTTCTCCGTCATGGTGAAAGTCAATGGAATCTTGAAAATAGGTTCACTGGATGGAAAGATGTTTCATTAACAAAAGTAGGAATAGCAGAAGCCACTTTTTCAGGTAAACAATTACTGAAAGCCAACATTCAAATAAATAGTATTTATACTTCCTTGCTTAATAGAGCAACAGAAACTACAGATATTGTGGCCGATATAATAAATTTTTCCAAAGACGACATTAATTATGACTGGCGTTTGAATGAGAGACATTATGGAGCGCTACAAGGATTAAATAAATCTGAAACAGCTAAAAAATATGGAGAAAAACAGGTTCATATTTGGAGAAGAAGTTATGATATCCCACCACCTTTGTTATCGGAAGATGATAAAAGACATCCAAAATTAAATAACAAATTTAAGAATATTAAAAGCAACCTACCTATTGGAGAAAGTTTAAAAAATGTAATTGATAGATTATATCCTTTTTGGAAAGAATATGTTAGCAATCTTACCGAATCAAAGGGAGGTCACTTGATTGTGGCGCATAGTAATTCCTTAAGAGCAATTGTTAAAATCTTAGATGGTTTATCAGATAAAGAAATTATGTCTGTAAATATTCCAACTGGAGTTCCCCTCGTATATACAATAGATCAAGACCTAAATATTATTGAAAAAGAATATTTAATAGATAAAAAAGAACTTAAAAAGAAACAGAAAATAGTAGTTAGGCAAGGAAAAGCTAAATGAAATTAGATTTTTCTGATATCAAAGTTTTACTTATAGGGGATTTTATGGTAGACCATTATGTAATGGGAACATCCAATAGATTATCACCTGAAGCCCCAGTTCCCGTGGTTTTGCCATTAGAAGAATATTCTATTCCAGGCGGGGCAGGCAACGTAGCTCTTAATCTTTCTTTACTCGGTTCAAAAGTATCATGTTTAGGCGTTATAGGACAGGGAAGTTGGGGAAAAAAACTAACAGGAATTCTTAAAAAAAATAATGTAGATGTATCATTTTTAATTAAATCCAATTTTTCACATACTACACTTAAAAAAAGGGTATATATAGATGAAAAGCAGATATTAAGAATAGATAGAGAAAAAAAAATTGATAATTCTTTCAACAAATTAATTAACAATAAAGTTAAGGAAATCATTAATGATTTTGATGTAATAATTTTATCTGATTATGATAAGGGTGTATTAAACGAAAATACAATTAACTTTGTTATAAACAATGCAAATATACCAGTTATTGTAGACCCTAAAAAAAATGATTTTTCAATTTATCAGGGCGCAACAATTTTGACACCCAATATTAATGAGTTAAAAAATGCTTCGAAATTTAAAGTTGAAAATGACAAATCAATAATTACCTCATCTCAAAAAATAATAAAAAAAAATAACTTGAAGTTTATTGTGACAACAAAAGGTGAAAAAGGAATGACAGTTGTAGGAGAAGATTTTTCTGAACATATCAGTACAGCCGTGGTTGAAAATCCAGATGTGACTGGCGCTGGTGACACAGTAGTTGCTTCACTAGCTTTAACATATATCCTTAAAAAAGATATTTTTTTTGCCATAAAAATTGCAAATTATGCTGCTAACTATGTCGTTAAAAAAGTTGGAACAGCACAAATAGATATTGCTAATCTTAACAAAATTATAAAGGAAAAAAAGGTATAAAAATGAAACATGTTGTTATTGGAGGTGCAGGATTTATTGGAAGTAATCTTGTTGATAAATTAATTTTATCTGGTCATTCAGTTTATATCATAGATAATTTATCTACAGGTAAAAAAGAAAATATTAATCCTAAGGCAACTTTTCACAATTTAGATTTTAGTTTATCTAAAAATTCATCTCAGATGACAGAAATAATGGAAGGAGCAGATTCATTGTTTCTGCTTGCAGCAAAAGCAAGAGTTCAACCTTCAATTGAAAAACCGCTTGAGTACGAGGAAAATAACACTATAGGAATTTTAAACTCATTAAAATGTGCTGTTGACGCTGGTGTTAGAAGGGTGGTTTATAGCGCATCCTCATCAGCCTATGGAGATTGTAAGAGCTTTCCTACAAAAGAAATAGAACCAACAAACCCTTTATCACCGTATGGTGCACAAAAGCTTTATGGAGAAATTATGTGTAAAATGTTTACCGAGGTTTATAACATTGAAACCGTTTCGTTAAGATATTTTAGCATTTATGGAGAAAGACAAAATATAGATGGAGCCTATGCTTTAGTTATGGGAATTTTTATCCATCAAAGATTGCAAGGAAAACCAATGACAATCAGGGGAGATGGAGAACAAAGAAGAGATTTTACTTATGTTGGCGATGTTGTGAATGCAAATATTTTAGCATCTAAATCAAATAAAGTAGGAAAAGGCGAAGTTATAAATATAGGAAATGGAGACAACAGATCTGTTAATCAAATCGCAGATATGATAGGAGGAAACAGAGTTAACATTGAAGCTGTTGTTGAGCCAAGAGAAACATTAGCAGATAATTCACTTGCAAAAAAATTATTAGACTGGGAGCCAACCCAAAAAATTGAAAATTGGTTTCCAACATATAAAAAGGAAATGGGTTTATGATATTCAAAAACTATATTAAGGAATCTATAAAGAATCATAATCAGGTATTAAGTAATCTCAACGAAGAAACCTTCATGCTTATTGAGAAATCTGTAAAAATATGTCTAAATGCAATTTCAAAAAATAAAAAAATTTTTTGGTGCGGTAATGGTGGAAGTGCCTCTCAAGCAAATCATCTATCAGCTGAGTTGGTGGGCGGAATGCAAAAAGACAAAAAATCTCCATACAATTCAATTTGCTTAAATTCTGATCAGGTTTTTATGACTGCCTGGAGCAATGATGTAAGCTTCGATGAAATTTTTTCAAGACAGTTACAAGCTCTTAGTTCAAATGGAGATGTTTTGTTTGTACTCACTACAAGCGGAAATTCTAAAAATATTGTTAATGTTTCAAAATTTGCAAAATTAAATAATATCAAAACTATATCTTTAACAGGAAATGAAGGGGGCTCTGTGAAAAAATACTCTGATGTTAATATAAATATCCACAGTAATGATACTCAACGAATTCAAGAGATGCATATTTTGATTGGGCACATTATTTGTGATTTAATAGAGAAATCATCATAAATATTTATTGAAAATAATACCTGTTCCAATGTCATTTTCATTATTGACAATAAATAAACCAATACTGCCTTTTGATTTTAAATCACGCACTAAATGTATTTTATATTTAATACCTTCCTTTTTATTAATTCTTTTAGATAGTTTTATAACAGATTGATACTTTGAAAGAAAACCAAAACTCGTAGCTAAATATAAAATTTCGTTATCTTCTATGTTTGAAGAATTAGTATTTTGTATAAATGGACTACCTAAAACATAATTTTTGTAGGTCCAACCTGAATCATATATACCATGATTATAGTATGACTCTTGGACGTATGGAGGGTTGATATTTTGATGTTTTGTACTTACATATTCTAAAAGAAGAGTAGTTTTAGGAACATAGTTTTTTAGTTCTAACCCCCAAAGACCATCTGTTTTATTTGCAAATCTTAAACCACTGGTATCCTCAAATATGTGCTGATAATACAATTTGAATATTTTATTGTTATTAATTGTTTGATAAGAAAAGTCCCATATCCCCAAATGATTACCAATTGCATTTGTATGCGGCTCACCTTCTATGGGATTCCCGTCTGCAGAAAAGAAAACCTTTACAAAATCTTTAAAACTATTTGGTTGTTCTCCAAGCCTTAAAGTGGTGCCGCCCCACATAGCCTCATGAACTATTCCAATGCTAAATAGATTTTTTTCTTTAATTAAATTTAAGTATAGAAATTTTTCATGTAGAAATGGTGGAGATATATAAAGTTGATTTTTTTCGAATATTGCGTGCGAAATACCATAATCAAAATATATTTTTTTATTTATTTTTTTAGAACTGACAAAGCCAATTTTCGGCATTGCTTGAGCATTATAACTTATTAACATTGAACCCGAACTAAGGATTTCATCTAAGTATTTGCTGAAATCTCTATAGTACCTACCCACTTTTAAAAAAGAATTTTCTGAAAAATTATGTTTAATATATGATTCATTAAATAATAGCTTATTTTCACCTCTATTATTTTTGATTGTAAACAAATTTATAACATAAGTTTTTTTGGATTTTCTAAACTTAACACTACTTTCAAAATTTACTTTATTAGTTGATTGACCGTAGTTATTTTTTTCTAGCCACCAATAAGATTGATTTACAGGATTCTTATTAATAGAAAAAATAGTTTTATCTTGCGAAAAAATATAGCCAGTTGAAAAAAATAAGATTACAAGAAAAAAAAAGGATTTTAATGAATTATTTTGTTTTGACAGGTTTGACATAGAATTTCCAATCCATAATTTCAATTGATGTATGCTTGCTAATATCAAACGTTTGAAATTCTAGGCTAGGTAAAATTCTTTTTTCGATACCATTTACCAGTACATCTATTGGCATAATAAAGTTATCATTTACATTGCTCCATCTATAATAGAATTTATTATTAGTTTTATAATATTCAAGTTCGGGCTGATCTGGACTATAAAAATATTGATCTGAAAAATATGAGAAATCTGTAGCAGTTTTTTCTTCTACTTTTTTAAAGAAATCTTCCGTGTTTGCAAAGTTTTTAGCATTTTGTGTCATAAACTCATAGAGTATTTCAAACCATACTTTATCATTGTTGATTACGCTTCTTAAGGTATGCATAACCCATGCCCCTTTCATATAAGTATCTCCATGAAGCGCCCAGTGATTTTCATCCTCATTTCCAACTATTGGTATTTCATTTACAATTCTATTTTTTAGACTGTTTAAATAATGAACACCCACTTCATAGCTGTTAAATTTATTTTCAAAGTAAATAGCTTCAGAATAAACTTGCAATCCTTCATGTATCCAAATATGCGTTGGGTCAGATGCAGTTACACTATTTCCAAACCATTCGTGACCAGTTTCATGTATTATCAATGGATCAATGACACCGTACATTGGCCAACTCTTGCTTCTAACTCCGTTGTAAATACTAAAGCCATTACCATACGTTACTGCAGATTGGTGTTCCATTCCTAAGTACGGTACTTCAACTAGCTTATAACCATCTTCATACCATTGATAGTCTCCGAAGTATTTTTCATAAAATCTTATAACTTCTTTTGATTGAGTAAAATAGTTTGAAGCTAGTTCTTTATTATAATCTAACACATAATGATTGAATTCATGTACTATGTTCTGTTTTACAAAAGTATCTTGAACAGCAACATAGTTTCCAATCTGTACAGAAATATTATAATTATTTATTGGGTTTTTTACAAACCACACATAGGTAGATTTTTCACCATTTTTTGAAATACTTCTTAAATTTCCGTTTCCAACAGCAACCATATCAGAAGGAACAGTGTATGCCATTCTTACACTATCACCTTCAGCAGTAATATGATCTTTATTTGGCCACCAAATTCTTGCACCTTCACCTTCGCATGATACAGCAACCCAATCTCGATTTTCTTTATCTTTTGACCAAGTAAATCCACCAGCCCATGGAGGGTTTTCAGCATTTTGTGGAATGCCTTTATAAAAAACAGTAAATTCAAATATATTATCTTTTAAAATTAGCGATGGAAATTGAATTACCACAGCGTCAAACTCTCTTGTAAACTCTAATTCATCTTTTTTGTAGATTATTTTTATAATATCTAAATTTTCCGCCAAATCAACTTGTAATTTATTTAGATCGTTTAAACTCTCTGCTTTAATTGTAACAAAGCCGTCTATAGATTTATTTTCAATATCAAAATCAATATTAATATCATAAAAGGAAACTCTGTATGAAGAACGATTTTCATTTAAAAAGCCCATTAAAAAATTATTACGAGTTAACTCCGGTAAATCTGTTTGAGATCCATGTGGCCTATTTTCATTTGTTGATGAGGTTATTTTAGAAGTAGACAATAACCAAATGAAATATCCAATAATTATGAGAAGAAGTATTTTATATATTTTTTTCATAATAAGTATTTGATTTAAACACACTCTTAGCAAAAATGATATAGTACAAAAGTACGCAAAATAAAAACCATAGAACAATAGCGAAAGCTTCTTTTATTTCAAATAATATATAAACAGCAGCAAAATATACTATCCATTTTATCCAACTAGGTTGGTTCCATAGTTTTAACAACAAATTCATTTTTCTGCAAAGTAATACAATTTATTATAATAATCTAATGCTTCGTCATAAATAGATTGGTATTTTTTATCTAACTTTCTTTCATTTGATGAGAATTTCTTAAAACTAGTTGTGTTAATCACATTATCATACCAATGCTTCCACCAAATCCCATCTTGAGGATGATTTCCTTTCTGCCATTTCAACATAGAAATATCAAATTCTAAATTTATACTGTTGCACCACTGCGATAAGATTTTTTTAGGATTGTTAAGTAAGATATGTGAGTCTATAACAATAAATTTTTTATCAATACTGTCTAAATATTTTATAATTTTATATTGTTGTGGGTATCCAAGTTCATCTATATGATTAAGAGAATTTTTTTTGGTATAAGAATTAATTACATTTTTAGGATGACGAATTAAAATGCAGTTCTCAAATTTTTTAATCCAATCAAGCTTGCTTAAATCAATTAGGTGGTGTGCCATATGTTTCTGGTACCAATGATGTTTATTATTAGGTATTTCAGATATGAGGCTATCAACAACATCATTATATTTATTTGGATAATTCTCAATTATCTCTTTATACATTGGATGTTTTAATTTTTGTTTTTTTAGATAGTAGCCATAAAAAGGTTCATCTGAAACAAACATATCTTTTCTGGATGACCAAGATCTCATGAGAGCTGTAGATATATTTCTTGGTCCTGACCAACACGCAATTTTCATATTAGTCAATATAATCTTGAATTTCTTTATTATATAACATTCTAATTTTATTAACTAAAGAATCAGAGCTGGTCGATTTTAGACTTCTATCTTCAAGTTTTGATACAGGAATAATTCCTGCAAAAGTACCTGTTACAAAAGCTTCATCACAATCTCTAATATATTCAAATGTAAAGTTTGTTTGTTCACATTCAATATTATTTTTGCTACATAATAAAATAGTTTTACCTCTAGTTATTCCTTTTAAACAATATTCTCCAGAAGAGGTTAATACCTTTTTATTTTTAATAAAAAAGAGGTTAGTAGAGTTGCATGTGCTGATATTCCCGTTCAAGTCATTCATTATGCCTTCATCGTAACCCAGCTTGTTAGCTTCAATACTAGCTAAAATACAATTTAGTTTACTTAGAGTATTAAAATGAGGACTTAGAATACTCTCGTTTGGTCTTATATTAGGTACTCTACCAATATTTACACCGTTTATATATGTATTTGGATCTGTTTTTTTATATTCAGGAATAATCACCAGATTAATTGGACCTACATTTGCATTAGGATTTTGATACGGAGTAATTTTATCTCCTCTAGAGACAACCAAACGAATATGTATATTATCATTCATTTTATTCTTATCTAAAACCTTATTGATTTCATCAATTATACGTTCCTTAGAAAAGTGAATATTTAATGAAATACCTGCTGCGCTTGCATATAATCTATCTAAATGATCTTCGATAAAAACAAGTTTTGATTTATGAAGTCTAATGCCTTCCCAAACACCATCTCCTAATAAAAATCCACTATCAAATACAGAAATTTTTGCTTCACTTCTGTGGAGTAAATCGCCATTTATATTGATAAAAATATCTTTATTTTTTTCATTTGATATGTAAGAATGACTACTCATCTGTGGGCCCACAGGGACTTGAACCCCGAACCTGCGGATTATGAGTCCGTTGCTCTAACCAATTGAGCTATGGGCCCCTTAAAACTTTAAGTCAAAATATATAAGGATTGTTTAAATAATCATAAATAAAAGAATTTGTTAGTAATAAATTTTTATTTATTTTGACTGATAAATAATTATAGGAAGTTAAAAAATGAATAAAATTGGAATTATTGGTAAAGGATTTGTTGGAACTGCAGTAGCGGCAGGATTTTCTCCTCACACTGGTTATGATGCTACAGTTAGAATTTATGATGTTGACCCTGCAAAAAGCACTCATTCGTTAGCAGAAACTATAAATGACTCAGATGTTGTTTTCGTTTCTGTGCCAACACCAGCATCGAAAGAAGGAGATATTGATTTATCCATAATCCATGCTGTGTTAAAAGATATATCATCTGTAATAGATAGGAATGATAATGTTATATTAATTAGGTCAACAGTAGTCCCAGGAACTTCAGCAAAGTTTCAAGAGTTTTATCCTAACTTGAATATTGTTTTTAATCCAGAATTTTTAACCGAAAGGTCCGCACACTTTGATTTTATAAATCAAGCTAGAGTTATTTTAGGAGGAGATTCTAAGAATACAGAAAAAGTAGCAAAATTGTATAGGAATAGATTTGGAGCTTATTTACCTGTTATTCAAACCACATACGAAACAGCAGAATTGATTAAGTATATGAATAATCTTTTCTTTGCGACAAAGGTATCTTTTTTAAATGAAATGCTTTTAATTGCTGAAAAGGTAGGTGCAGATTGGGAGGCCGCTATTGAAGGTTTTATTTTAGATGGTAGAATTGGTCATTCACATGTTAAGGTGCCTGGTCACGATGGGAAAAAAGGTTTCGGCGGCAGTTGTTTTCCCAAAGACATTCAAGCAATGATTCATTTTGCTAAAGATTTAGATATTAATATGAATGTTTTAGAAGGTGCCTGGAAAACTAACTTAGAAGTTCGCCCAGAAAAGGATTGGGAATCTCTTAAAGGTCGAGCAGTTGCTCTTGAATCTGATGAATAAACAGTCTGAAAGAAAAAATATTATAATATGGCTTACAGGGCAACCTGGAAGTGGAAAGACCACTTTAGCAAATGAATTGATTAAAAGTATAGATTCCAATGAAGGTTTATCGAAAAATATTATCAATCTTGACGGCGATGATTTGAGACTTATTAATAAAAATAAAGATTATTCAAAAGAGGGAAGAATTAAGAATATATCAACAGCTATTTCTATCGTTAGATTTTTAGCAAATAAAAATTATAATTGTATACTCTCAATTGTTGCACCATACAGATTTTTAAGAGATGAATTAAAAGAAGATTTTCCATTATTAGAGGTGTATTTACATACTTCTGAAATAAGGGGAAGAGAAGAATATTTTGCTAAAGATTACGAACCGCCAGTTGATCCTAATTCATTAAAGATTGATACTGGTAATCTAACAATTAAGGAAAGCGTAGATGAAATACTCAATGTTTATAGGAAGATGGCAACCGTGGCATAATGGACACAGGTGGTTGATTGATCAGAGATTAAATTTAGGATTTAACGTATGTATTGCTATAAGAGAAACAGCTCAAGACGATTCTAATCCTTTTTCTCCAGAAGAAGTAAAGGACAATATTGAAAAAGAACTCTTTGATTTAGTTGAAACCAAAAGAGTTAGGGTTGTTATTATACCTGATATTGAATCTGTAAATTATGGCAGAGGAGTAGGGTATGATATTATAGAGCATGTCCCACCAAAAAATATTGGAGAAATCTCTGCAACAGAAATAAGAAAAAATATGTTGAAATGATATAATATTAGAACATTATTAATATAAAATTGGTATTTTAAACTTTATGAACTTTCTAAAAAATCTTAAAAATGGATCAGTAACAATTTTTCTTTTATGTTCAGCGTTTGTGTATCATTTCGTTGACAGTCCTAAATATAATTCAACTGCTAGATTGTATGTAAAGCAAGAAAGTAAAGCTAGTTCCGGATTAGATTTATCTAGTATTAGTTCAAATTTTGGAATCAACTTAGAAGATTCATTTAGTATTGAGTCAAACCCTAATATCTATCCAACTATCTTGACAAGTACAAACTTTATATCTGATGTACTAAATATTAGCATTGATAATCAGTTATTATCTGATTACTTAAAGAAAGATTTTTTAAGTAAGAAAGATATCGAAGACAAAAAGGTTGCTAATGAAAAACTGATTAGGCTTTATCGAAAAGAAATACTAAATACTTATGTCGAAAGAAAAAATTTAGTAGTTGTAGTCACAACAACTTTACACACAGCAGATAAAGCTCAAAAATTAAACTATGAAATTTTATCTTTATTAGATCTCCATTTAGCTGAAATTAAATTAAAAGATATAAGAGATAAGTTAGTTTTTTTAAATCAATCTCTTAACACAAAGATTGCAGAGTTAGATATTATTGATAATCAAATTTCAGATTTTAAATATAATAATGTGGGTCCCTATTCTCCAAGTTTGGAGCTAGAATTAGAAAAATTATTTAGAAAACAACGCTCTATTGACTATTCAAGATTAAATCTTCAAAATCAAATTGAAATGTTAAAAATAGAAGAGTTTAATTCAAAAATGCCAATTCAGATACTTGACAAACCTAGCTATCCATTAAAAAGATCAAATACGCTTTTTGATAAACTCAAAATAGTATTTTTATTAGGTCTATCTATTGAATTACTTTTGTTCTATAGAAAAGATATTTTAAAATTCGTTGATTCTCTTGATTGAAAAATCTATAACTAAAGACTTTTTTCTAATATTTATTGCAATCATTTTTGCAGCCATAACATCTTTTTTTAGCATACCAATTATCTTTAATAACGTAGGAGCTGAAGCGTATGGTTATTTAAATTTTATATTTCTATTATATTTCTCGGTGACATCTATGGACGGATCAAGACAGGTTGTCATTCATATGTTGAAAAATAAAAACGAAGAGACCTTAGGGATCCTTCATTCTTTTAATATTTTAATTGGAATAATTTTACTAACCATCCTTGTTTTGATTGGGATAATTTTCGATTTAAATCTCTCAAAATTTTTCTTTTTGATGTTTAGTATTTGTATTTTTGTCCCAACTTCAGCTTTATGGGGATATTTAGAATATAACGATAAAGTAAATTTTTCTAATTCATCAAGAAACTATCTACTATCAATATTGTATTTAGTTATGATAGCGATATCGTATTTTACCAGTGAAAGTATGTTTTATATATCTTCAATTTTCTTATTTTCTATTCTACTCTATTTGCTCTTCATTTATAAATCGCTACGTCTTGGTGCAAGTATTGTAAATACAGATTTTTTAAATCATAGAATTATTATAAAAGAATATATTAATAAGGCTATTCCTAGTTATGGTTTTTATGTAGTCGTTTTTTTTATAGCATCATTTGATAAGTTATTTATCTATAATTATCTAAGTCTTAATGATTATGGTGAATACTCTAGCTTGAGAGATCTTGTAGTAAAAAGCTATGTAATTTTTAGTATTTTCAGAACTGTGCTCTATCCAGTCTTTATTAAGTCGGGTTTACATAATAATAATTTTAAGCTATTAATTTATACAGTTTTCAGTTTTGCTATTTTGATAGCCACTGTATCAATTATTCTACAAGGAGCCTATCTCCCTCTTCTTTATGACAATCCTAATTATATTGTTTTTACCAACAGTTTATTGACAATACCGTTAGTTAGTCTAGGTTTTATAACAATAATAGGCTTAAATGTTGATGGTAATTTTAATGAACAACGAAATCATTATTTCTTTTATCTAGTTCTCTCAGTACTTATTGTATTTCTATATAATAGAGATTTTTCAGTTGAGTTTTTTTCATATATATTCCTTTTTTCTCGATTTGTTGACTTGCATTTATTGTATACATATTCAAAAAAAATAGGTATTTCTTTTTACTGGTTTCTTAAAATAGTACTACAAATTTTATTATTTTTTTTAGTAAATCATTTTTTAGATCCAATTTTTTTATATCCATTCATATTCATTTATGGATATGTTCTTCTATCAACTATTAAACAAATTAAAATCTGATGCTTTTTTATACAATTCTTGTTCTGCTATTTACGTTTTCTTTTTTTATTGAAGGGTTTTATGGCGCTAAATTTATTTCTCTTTTTCTTTTTCATTTTTATTCAATTTGCTATATATACTCTATAAGAGGATTAAATACTGGTGTTATTTTTTCGATTATATCATTTTTATATATTCTTGCTGGACCTGCTGACGTTTTTTTTTGGGAAAACAGTCGAGTTGAAATAGCTTCCGTACTTGATTACACCATTAAGTCTACCATCTTCTTTACTTTTTTTTATTTTATTATGATAGTAGAAAAAAATGGTACTTTGCTACAAAGTATAAATGATCAGTTGAAGAAAATATTTAAACAAGATTCTTTGTTTGTTTCTATAATTTTCCTTTTAGGAATTTTGACTTTGAACTATATAGCTGCTTTATTTTCAGGAGCTAATCTATTTAATCGACTTGATTCATATGATAATCCTAACAAAATTTTTGAGTTTGCTAAAATAATGTTTATCATATTAAGCATCATTTATGTATCTATTTTTAATAAAAAAAATAGAATAGTAGGTATAATGATAATACTCTTTGCTTTATTTGAAATAATAATTTTTGGTAATAGACGAGGTTGGATAGTTGGAATTTTGCCAATTTTTTATTTAATGAAAAATCGATTTTCTTTTAATTTTCTAAGAGGTAAGATTATTTTACCTTTAATAATATTAGTTTTTTTAATATTATTTCTCCCTCTAACAAGGGGCGTTGCTAATAATGTAGCATTTTTACAGTTTTTGAGTGAATTTGATATAATAAATTGGCTCAGACCTGGTAATACCGAATTTTTAGGAGTACATCTTATTCATTACAATATTTATAATGACATATTAGTAGACTTTAGTGGCACATTTTTATCCTCTATTTATGATTCATTACCAAGTTTTTTTGTTGAAAGAACTGGTAATGTTTTTTCATTAAACTTCGTTAAGTTTTATTTTCCAGAAATATACTTAATTGGTGGTGGATTTAGGGGGAGTATAATTACTGAAATCTTTCTTAATTTTTCTTATATAGGTTTAATATTTTTTGGTATAGTATTTGGAAAATTATTTTCTACTAACAACAATTTATTTCTTTTGAATAGTCTTTTGATTTATATTTTTGCATTTTCAATTAGCTATGATTTTGTTTTAATCTTTCAGCAGATTTTTCTTATTAGCATGATCATTACTTTGTTTTATTTTATAGATTTATTTTTAACAAAAATTTCAAGGAAAGTTTAAAAATATGTGTGGAATTTCAGGAATAATAAGTCAAAAATACCCAAAGGATTTACCTATTTCGTTAATGGTTAAATCTCAGATACATCGGGGCCCTGATTATAGCAATTATGAAATAAATAATCAGGTTGCACTAGGACATAACAGATTAAAGATTATTGATTGCTCTGATAAAGCCAATCAACCAATGTCTAATAAAGACAAAAGTGTACATGTTGTATTTAATGGTGAAATATATAATTTTAAAGAGTTAAAGAGGCAATATTTTTCAGATGATATTAATTCTTTTAAAACTGGTTCTGACACCGAAATTGTTTTAAAAATGTATGAAAAATTTGGTATTAATTGTGTAGATAAGTTGAATGGTATGTTTGCATTTGCTATTCATGATTTAAAAAATAAAGAAGTTTACTTATGCAGAGATCGTTTTGGAATTAAGCCATTATACTTTTACCATGATTCAGATTCTTTTATTTTTTCATCTGAAATAAAAGGTATTTTAAGTTGCAATCTCGTTCAAAAAAAAATTAATAAGAATGCCATAAGTGAATTTCTATTTTATGGAAATACTCTAGGTGAAAACACTTTATATAATGGTATTAAAAAACTAGAATCAGGATATTTTCTCAAATTCGATTTAACTACAGAAAAATTTTATTTAAAAAAATATTATGATATTTCCTCTGCTAAAGAAACAAAATTTGATTCTAATAAATTATTTTCTTTATTTGAAAAAAGCCTAAAGAGACAAACAATTAGCGATGTTGATATAGGTATTTTTTTAAGCGGTGGTATAGACTCTTCAATTATTGCTTATATGTCAAAGTATATAGGCAAGGATATTACATGCTTTACAGCTCAATTTGGAGACCATAATAAAGAAGACGTTTTATTTTCTAAGCTAATTGCGAAGGAATTACATGTAAAACATTCTATTCTTGAAATTCAAGATTTTAACGTAGATGAGACTTTTCAAAAAATGATATACCATCATGATTCACCATTTTCTGATGCTGCAAATATCCCACTTTATTTGATGACTAAAAATCTACCCAATAATATTAAGGTCGTTCTTCAAGGGGATGGAGGTGATGAACTTTTTGGTGGATATAATAGATATCAAATTATTAAGCATAAGTCTTTTTTAAAATATGTATTTCAATTAGGATCACCTTTTTCGAGTAGTTTTAAAAGACTAAGCAATGCATTGAATAAAAAAAACGATTATGAAAAATTTGCATACTTATTGTGTGAAGATAAAAATCCTGATGTCAATATATCATATATGAACCAATCTTTCTTTGAGGATATAGAATTTCCTAAAACAGCAATTCATCGATACAAAAGCATATTTGAGTCTATATCCAACAACAAATCTTCTTTGGATAAGCTATTTTATATAGATTCTCAAATTATATTACCAGATATATTCTTTGAAAAAGTTGATAGATCAACGATGGCAAATGGTATAGAAATTAGAGTACCTTTTTTAGATAATGATATTGTTGAGTATGTGTCAGGAATTAAGTCTTCTCATAAAATTAAATTATTTAACTCTAAGTTG
>MDTG01109749.1_pt1 | contig 18741 bp, 17 predicted proteins | sample 811421 | NCBI WGS metagenome assembly MDTG01 (sample SAMN05326645, study PRJNA326480) | marine metagenome | isolation source: seawater | place: Pacific Ocean: South East | collected 2011
CAAATAGGAGTCCATTTTGTATACTATCAAACATAACTTCGCAAAGGGCGAAAAGTGGGCCCCTGCTGTGTGCCTGCTATTCGAGGTGGCGTCCTTTGGCCAAAAAAAAAATTTTTCACTTTTGATTTTTTTTTTTGAAAAAAATAAAAAAAAATTTCAGGGGGTCAAACGGGACCCCCGAGTGGGCGATTATAGGGGTATTGTGAAGTACACTAAAGTTGTACTAAAATATTGAGGTTGCATTTTTGAGTTGCTACCATACAAATAGCATTGGAGCCATTTTTTTGAGGTTGCTATAGAGGAAGGCCGGTTGCTACCATACAAATAGTATTGGAGCCATGAGGTTGCATTTTAATTTACTACCAGCAAGGGAAGGCAATTATGTAACATTAAATTTTCATACTCCAACTCTATTTGTATGGTAACTGGTATTTTTTTTCTGTCCATTAAATAAAATGAATCGAGCACTGCAATTGTCGAGGATAACAATACTCGAGACGGAAGCCACCATCGGCCAAAAGAAACTGCTTGGACAACGTCGATTTTACAATCATTTAGTGGCTGGTATGAAACAACGACGTAGTAAAAGAATCGCTGGTGGGGTCAAAAGGAAGACCCCAGATAGAGATGGAGATAGTAGTAGTTCAGCAAAAAGAAATAAAAGTGCAAGTGCAATTGAAGGAGCGACTTTAACAAATGTTCTTCAAATACCGGGAGTGAGTCAACAATTTCAGGAATATTTGAAAGGTGATATGAGTGCACCAAGCAATCAAATACGAAAACCTGCTTTGTTTGTGATCTTTGAGACAAAAATCTACAGCGACAGCGACGACGACGACAGCGACGATCCAGAATTTACGGACCAAACTCTTTTTCGTCTTGAACAACTTAATAGTAGTGAATATTTATTAACCAAGAACTTGCGCAGTACTCTGCATTTGGCATCCTATACTATCAATGAAAATTTCAGCGATATACTTTCTGATTTATGCAAAGACTTTGTTGAATTACAGAAACATCGGTTCCGAAAAAAAGTGATGTTCATCTCTGTAAAGTTTGTTTTTAGCGAAATAAATGTTGAAAAAATAAATGAAACATCACATAAGGAAATGCTTTTGTCTTTGAACGTTAACACACAATATATGGGACTATCCACATTTTTAAAGCATTTTGTATCTGGGTCAATGGCGGACGGAAGTTATAAGGGTGTAAGTAAACACCCAGACAGAAGAAAATATCTTTTACCCGTTGAGGTTGATCTTTCAATGCGTAATTTACAAAGTCTCACTGCTAAACCGCTCTTAATTTGGGAACAAAACGAGTACACTTTGCCTCGAGAGTACATTGAAAAAATCGTTTTCAAAACTTGGAGAAAGTTGTTAGATGGTAAGATTAAAATTCGGCCTCTGAAAATATCCTGATTTTGGAGTAAGCGATATTAAATGTATATATTGTTCTGATGATGATTTTTTTGTATGATCACACCCTGATATAATCCAAACTCTGCCGGAAGTTGTGGCCCATGTTCTTCGCTCTCTGGAGCATCTCGCGCAGCGGGACGAGGTTCTTGAACGTGATGTAGATCTTCCTGAGGATCCGGGACGAGAGAGGTTTCCCGAACCGGCGCCTTGTGGTCGCCTTCATCCTGTCGGTGAACTGACTCGTCGATAGGGAGGTCGGCGCCACCAAGTACGCATGGCCGTACCTGTCGTGGTACCACCGAATGATCTTCACCAGCCGGGGCTGGATCGCGATGTTCTGCTGCTTGTAGAATTTCGACGTTTTATAGTCGTTGAATACGAACGTTCTGCCTACCAAATCGCAGTAGTTGGTGTCTTCCTGGTGCCCTCGTCCCATCTTCATGTTGTGGTAGTCGTTCCTCCTCGGGTCCGCGTAGACGTACAACCCGAGCATGAGGAGATCCGTCAAATCATGCTTGGTGGCCTTTTTGGGGTCACGCTTCACCTTCTTGTAGAGGGCCGCGGTGGCCCGCTCGATGACCGGCCATTCCACCCACAACTTCTCCTCGATCGGCGATTTCTTGCGCCCCAGAAACTTTCCTCTCTTGCGGTGCTTCGCCGTAGGGCGTTTCCGTAGGATTTCCATCCCCTTCGATGTCGGCGCGGTCGCCCGCAGCACCTTGCGCAGCGTGGCGTAGACGTTGAATGGCGCGTCGTACCGGGCCTCGACGAACTCGATGACGCGGTCCATGTCGTTGGCCAGGTCGACGCCCGGAAGGTTCTCGTAGAGCACCTCCAATCGCTTCCGGTGGTTCTCGAGCGTGTTGGCCTTGATGTCGCCGAACCATGCCGGGTCGAAGTCGAACTCGACCATGTTTTAATGGTGCGCCGACAATTTTTTTCGCAGCCGCTCCGCCAGCACCCTTGCGAAGACGGGCGGGACGGCGTTGCCGACGATGGTGTACCTTACCTTCTCGCGGCCCGACCACCTGTAGGAACGCGGGAAGGTCTGAAGTGCGCAGGCCTCCTCGAAGGTGACCCGGCGCTGCCGAAAGGCGACGTTTTCGGAGATCAAAATTTTGCGGTCGACGACCTTGCCGTGGTCGTCGAAGGCGAACCGGAGGCAGTCGTTGCTGCCGGGCTTGGACATCGTGTTGGTGATCGTGACGGTCCGGGCCGTCTCGCTGAGCCGAAGGATGCGCGCGTGCTTCCCTGTCCTCGACTCGAACCTCATGATGCGGCCAAAGGTTTTTTGGGGGATCAACGGCCCGCTGCCCACCTCGACGCGGCCCAACACGCTGTTGATCGGGGTAATGGTGCGGTTAACTGGGTCCAGAATCCCCGTGGGATCGATGCCTCGCTCGACGCCGACGCACACGTAGCGCTTCCGCTTCTGCGGGACGCCGAAGTAGGCCATGTTGACGATCCCGTCGACGATCTGGTACTCGCTGGCAAGGCGTTTTCGCAACGGGTCCCAGTAGGCGTGGGACCGGCGAGGCAGGTTTGGCGACTGCTCCATGACGAAGGCGCGTGGGCGGCTAGCGAGGACGATGTTGACGAAGGCATCGATGCCGTTCCGCCGATCGAGGTGGAAGGTCTGGTCTTTCTTCATCCTAGATGCCTCGGAGAAAGGTTGACAGGGCGGCCCACCGACGATGACGGTGGCCTTCTCGATGGCCGGGTTGGCCATGAGGTCTTGCACGACGGTGGGCAGGCCGTTGGCATTGGCGATCTTGGCAATCTCCGCATCGTGGTCGTAACCGACGGTGTCGAAGCCGGCTTGCTGGAAGCCGATCGAGAAGCCGCCACCGCCGGAGAACAGGTCGATGCACCGCATGTTTGGTGGGGCTGGACGAAAAAAAAGACGGCAACATCAACCTAGAACAGAAGAAAGGAGAAAAGCAGTTCCGGGATGTTGAGCATGATGGCAAGGGCGCAGAGGACGAAAAAGCCGACAAGGTAAAGGACCATCTCAGTGGGGAATCGGGGTGGCGCGGCCTTCGGCTCTTCCTCGAGTTTCACGGTGACCTTGGGCATCACCTTGGGCGCGGTTCGGCGGGGCAAGAGGGAATCGTCGATGCTCCACGTTCTGGAGGACGGGTTTTGGGCAAGGTTCACGATCTCGTTCTGCGAGATGGCGACAAGGTCTTCGGGGCACATGGTTTGTTGAGGCGCGTAGAAAAAAAAATATGATGTAAGATAGTAAAACATGCAAGCCGTCTTCGCGTATTTGATGGCCACGTACATGCTGGCCTCCATCTACTACTTGGTGGCTACCGCGTGCATCGGCACCCCGTTCAAGGACTCGTTGACCCCGGAGCAAATGGCGATCAAGAAGGAAGCCGCGGACCAGCGCCGCCGCATCTTTCTCACCGGCCTTGCGGCTGGGGGCATCGTCCTGGCGATCTTTCGACCGTTCTAGAGAAATCGGCTTCCTTATCCTGTCTTGCATCGAAATATGACTCGACCTCCTACCCCATCATGTGGCCAATCCGCGTATACGAAATGGTTTCGATCTCTACACTGAATCGTATAATCCCTAGCATGGAACTGTTGAGTCCTATTGGGACGATTCTTTTGGTTGGCGGCGCCTGATTCTTGATATTCCCATTTGTATGGCCAATTGCCACACGTGCCTTGTTTGCATGGCGGCATGGTCTTTTTCTTAGTGTAACGTTGCTTTCCATTGCCTATATAATCTCCCGGACAATACAATGTGTATGTCTTCGTTGTTGTACATGGAGGAAAGAAATCCCACCATCCTCTTTTTTTACACGTTTTACTATGCTTTGCGCTCAGGACCGCCGTGTCATTTTTTCCCATTGTACATGTTCTTATGTTATCCCATGTCGCTCGGCTTTTCATACTCAGGTTAGGGTTAGGGTTATTCTTTTTTTTAATTACTCCCAGGAAAAAAAATCATTGATGTCGAAAGGTGAAGGTATAGAAAATAGACCCAATTTATCCTGACGACTACTTCCGGCACGATTTGCCTTGGCGGCATGCCATGACCTCTCGGGCTTTCGGGGCGTCCAATTTGGACCAGTACGGAGATTTAGATTTATTTTTATTTTCGCGGAACAGCAAGCACTTCAATTCACCGTTGTTGCGCACGTCGCAAACGTCGCCCTCCTCTCCGCCGTACTTTTCCACGTATTCGCGCGCCGACAGGCGGCCGTCCTTCTTCTTGGCCGACTTCTTTTTTCCTTTTTTCGGTGTGGAATTCTTGGTTGCCGCTTCTTTTTTCTTTGTAGGCACCCGCCGGCATTTGTTTCCATCGCACACCATTTTCGGTTTTTCGGTGGGTTTCTCCTTTTTGGCATAAACATCTTGTAGTATCTCTTCCATTTTTTGTTGGGCCTTCTTGACTGTTACTGACTTCTTGAGGCCATAGTTCAAGTATGGGTCGACAATCTCGATGGCCACGGAGGACGGAAATAGGTTTTTGATGACGCTGTATTGGTTATGCTGATCTTCATCAAAGTAATGATCGACAGCGTGTTGTATATCGTCATCATCCTCTAATTCTACATGAATCTCGAAATATTTTGTGTTTTTGTAAGGTTTGACACTCACCTTGACAGGGCGCGAATATGTTGCTCCAAATAATGTATCCTCGATCAACTGCTCGATTGCTTGTTTCACCTTTTTTGCCGTCGTTTTGATATACTTTGCTTTTTCTATATCCACAACGCCTCCGAGCCACGTCCTTTTGGTCGGCGTTCGAGAGACAGCGCGGAATTCCTTTTTTTGCGATTTGGCTGGTGCACTACCGGTGGATTTGCATCCTTGCCCCTTGACCCACTTGCAGCCCTCCTGGTCATTGCATTTTGGGTCTTTGCTGCTCCTGTATTTGGAGCATCCCTTGCCACCACTGAGGTACACTTTTTGGCCGCCGCGAAGGATGTATTTTCCACCACGGGGACCGACGCGAATTTTACGGTTTTTGAACATGGTTTGTTTGACCTACCGCTACAAAAAAAAGAGTTGATTTTTTTTACATCTTCATCATTTTTCGGGCGGATTTGACGATTTTGCTCGCCCAATAATACTGCAACCCCGTCAACCCAACGTTCGAGGTCACGAAGAGGATCGAGTAAGCGTCCAACACGGACAAACTCACCATGTCCCTGTAGAATGAAGCGTTTACAGCGGTCCACATCACCACGCGTAGGAGGATGAAAAGAACGGCAAACACGACCTTGGCAACCATGACAAGGTTCTTTCGGTCGAGGTCTACCAACTTGTCCACGTCCACGATGGCCAGTGGTATACTGCTGATCTCCGAAATACCAATGTAAAACAACGAGTAGGATTGTAAATAGGGTGTTGTCGATAAAAATGATAGTAGTGCCGTTGTCGCATGGTGCAGCAGTAGGGGTACGGTTCGGTACTGTGGAATGAGGAGCGAGACGGCAAAATTCCACAATTGGTAATTGGCCATGAAGTACCCCAGCGTGGTGCCCGTCTTTGTCGCCCCATAGACGCGCTGCACTGGCGTCGTCATGTCGCCTGGGTCATGGATGATCCCATACCACCCCAGATACGATAGGCGACACACGCACACCGTGCTCACGATCTGGTAGGCGAGGCAGACATGAAGTGGCGATTTGCATTTCTTTCGCAATCCGTTGGGAAGGATCGATTTCAAAACTCGTGCCGCTACCACGAACGAAACGAAAAGTATAAGCGCCGGGATCATTTTTGGAGTAAAAAAAAGAATTTAAGGTTATGTGTATTAACGCGAGCACTTGAACACCTCCACTTGCTCCTTGTTGCTGTCCTTGTACTTGGCCACTTCGGCGGGCGAAAAGGATTCTTCGATCCGGTCCATCGACACGACGATCTTCTCTTTCTTTTCGAACGAGAACGTTTTGCCACCGACAGAGAAGGTGTCGGCCCCGTGCTCTTTCATGTGCTTCTTGAACGCCGCCTTGCACCGGCGCTCCACCTTTCGAAGGTCCTTGATTTCCTTTGCTTTTGTCTCCAGCGAAGGCAGGAGTTCGCAGTACAATCTCTTGGCCACCTCGATATCCATCTTTTTTATTTTTGGTGGCAATAAGGGTGAGGGTCGATGAACGCATAAAAAAAAATTATAGAAACAAAAAAGAATATGTACGTCTGTTATTTGCTGAGTGACGGTGGCAGGCGGACCTACATCGGGATCACGGTCGACCTCCAACGGCGCCTCCGCCAGCACAACGGCGAACTCCGTGGCGGCGCCAAGTACACCCGCGGGAGACGTTGGAATGTCGTCTGCCACGTCGGGCCCTTCCCCTCGAAGAGCGACGCGATGCGGTTCGAGTGGCGGTACAAGCGGACGGGGCGCGGGCTCCAGGGACGCCTTCGTGGTCTGGGTCGTATGCTGGGCGGTCGCAGTGGGCTCCGGCTCGAGTTTACTTGTCGTCCGCCCGTACGCGAAGGAACCTTGGGTGCCTAGGGATCCCGTTCTTGGTTTTGTCGTTGTAGGTGATCGTGATGATGGTCCCGACCGGCAGTCGGTTCTCCCTGTCCATGTCCGTCAATCCACTGCCGACGAAGAACGTCTTGCTCGCGTCGTCCAACAGGGCGCATTTGTAGGATCCTAGCATCCCGGCGTATTTTCCTGTACCATCTTTGTACCCGACGATCTTGCATTCCATGTCGTCCTCGACCTTCAACTTCAACAAATCCTTGGTCCGTCGGTTGCTGTACTTGCTGCCTGGTTTCCGGAGCATGATGCCTTCGCCACCCTTCGCGGTGATGTCCTCGAACATTTTGATGGCATCCTGCTCGGTCCGGACGAGCGTTTGCTCCGCGAACACCAGCGGGCAGCCGACCTCCACGATGCCTTTCGGCGTTGCGACGTCCACCATGCAACCGCATCGATCGGCAACGATGGCCTCCAAGCGTTCCATCCGCTCCTCGAAGGTGGCGTTGTTCATCGCTGGGAGATCGAAGACCATGTAGTTAACGTTCATCCAATCGGCTTCCGTGGCCTCGGCACGGCGGAATATCCCGCACGATTCGTAGTTGCACCGTCCACGGAACAACTCGCCGTCGAGCGGTTCGCTGGGCATCAGGTCCTTGAACCACGACGGCACTTCGAACGTGTTCCTTGTCCGGCTGATGAATTTCTCGCCGTCCCAAATGGCCCTGTACCCGTCGAATTTTTCGCTCGCGTAGTAGCCACGGACATCGATCTTTTCCTTTTTGAGAAGTTTGCCATCCCGGACGGTGCCCAAACTCTCCGCCAGCATGGGCTTGAAACCGGCAGGCAAACGGTTGGCCTTGTCCACGAAGCAGGATCCGGGGGTACTTTTCCTTTTGGGCTCTTTCTTCTTCGCCGGCTTCTTTTTTGGCTCGATCGTTTTCGCCGGCTTCTTTTTTGGCTCGGCCGTCTTCTTTTTCGCCGGCTTCTTGCGGCCGTAGAACATTTTCGCGTATTTTTTCATTTCCTTCACCTTGATGTTCTCGAGATCGGGGTGCCCCTTTTCCATCGCCCACGTGTTGAATTTGTCAAAGTTCATGTACAAGTATGCATGGACTTCGTCTTCCTGGATGTTGTCGAAGTCGTAGCCACATGGTTTTCCGCCGGTGGAGGTCTTCACGGACTTCCCGCACACGGCGTAAGGGTTGTAGCATTTGTCGTCGTCCCACGATTTGTTCTTGAGGCAAGCCGTGGAATTCTTCTTCGCAACGTGCAGCACGCAACGGCACCACTTCTGTTTCTCGTCGTTCAGGTGGGTCGCCTCGGGCGTGTACATGGCCTGCTTTTCCTTCTGTGTGGCCTTGCGGTTCTTGCAACGCCCCGTGTTCGTGTTGAACTCGCACGTCTCGTCCACGGCTTCGCCCTTTCGCATGACCTGGCAACGACCTTTGCGGCGGGTGCATTGTTTGACTTGAGCCACTTCTTCCTTCTTCATCGGCATTGCTTCCATTGTGACCTTGCAGGTGGTGTGTCGACCGCAGAAAATGCCCCCTTCCCGCGCCTTGTTCTTGCACTGCAACCCTTTCGCCGTCATGCACATGCATTGCAAGCGAGCACCGGCGCGCAAGAGCGTAAGGGTATGGTTGAAGCGTCGCCTTTCCAGGATAGTGTCGTCGCGCGAGCCCGCGCTTAGGATGGTGTTGCGCCACGCTTCCATGGTTTTGATGGTCCGCTGGAAAAAAAAAACTCACAACTCCCAGCCCGTCAGATAATATTAAATTATTTGTTTAAATTATACATAATTGTATATTTTTAATACACGACTCATGACAAAATGAACTACATCAACATTGACCGCATTACCGAATTGTTTATACGCTATTTGATCACTTTCATGTAATTGGAAACTATCCGGAAAGGATTGAAGTCGAGCACATTCACGTGGAGTAATATGTCTACGTTCTTTTGCGTATATTGGAGTTTGGAACATTGCCACTAATGTGGGAAAGTATTTACTCTTTTTAACACGAATTCCTGACGGACGAAATTGTATAAAATGGTTGAATATGGAATCGTTTTCCTTTTTCGGTCCTGCTTGCCATTCCAATTTGGCATAAATTTTACGTTTAGACAATTTGGATTTGTGTTTTTTATACCACTTGTCCCATAATGGTTTATATTTTTGATAAATCGGTTTATTTTTAGTAATATAATCTTGTTTCCATTGTGGTAGTTTCGCGAATGCTTCCACACTGTAATCACTATTAAATTCATTACACAAAATAGTTGGACTCATAGATTGTCCGACTTCAAATTCTTTGACCATTTCATCCCAAATAGTCAATATTTCTTCATGTTCAGGTGATATTTTGTATTTTTTGGTTTTTTCAGGGTCTGTTTCAATGATTCTTTTGAAATCAATAGGACCTTCAGGGGGAGTCATATCCAATTCTTTGGTCTTGTCGTATAAATCATTACGAATACACACGAAAATCACACGTTCACGTTGCTGAGGAACACCTAATTGATGAGGACTTAGTTCAAATGTTTCCACATGATACCCTGTATTTTGAATACATCCGACAATATGTTTGAATACTTTACCATTATCAATTTTTTTAATATGCTTGACGTTTTCTAGAAACATATAGGAAGGTTTCTTTTCAGTAGCAATTTCCAAAATATTTTCATACAATTGCCCACGTTTATCGCCAAAACCTCCTTTCTTTCCCGAATTGGAGAAACTTTGACATGGAAAACCACCTGTTAAAATATCAAAATCGGGTATAGTTTTTGGATCGACTTTTGTAATATCACCATGGGGTCTCAATCCATAATTTTTCTCATAAATATTGCGACAATGCTCATCAATATCACTTGCAAACACACAATGTCCTCCTAATTTATTGAGTGCTTGATGAAATCCACCTACGCCACAAAATAAATCAATGAATTTGAATTTCGCATCTTTTGGAATAGGAGGACTTACAACGGGTTTGGATTTTTCTTGAGCAATTACATTAGACAATAGTTCAATAATTTGGGATTTATTGTCTTGAGCCACTTCTTCCTTCTTCATTGGCATTGCCTCCATCGTTACCTTGCAAGCGGCGTGTCGGCCGCAGAAAATGCCGCCTTCCCGGGCCTTGTTCTTGCACTGCAACCCTTTCGCCGTCATGCACATGCATTGCAACCGAGCACCGGCGCGCAAGAGCGTAAGGGTATGGTTGAAGCGTCGCCTTTCCAGGATGGTGTCGTCGCGCGAGCCCGCGCTTAGGATGGTGTTGCGCCACGCTTCCATCGTTTGATGGGCCGTTCGAAAAAAATACTTACAACTCCCAGCCCGCCTCTTCCATGGCCATCAAATGGTCGACAAGGACGTTCAGTGAAAGGTGTTTCCGCATGTCTTGGATGAGTCGTTCTGGCTGAAATCTAACTGTGACAGTACCGATAGGCGAATGTTCTTCCACGGAAATGTACCCCGAAGCGACGCCAGGGTTGAGTTTGTCCTCTAGGAATTTTTCGGGGCTCGGATGGATTCTCATCAACGGCCCTTCGAAGTAAACCGAATCTTCTGCTGGCCACTCATGCTCCGCCCACTCGTAGTACCAAAACTTGAATAGATCCATTTTCTTTGTTTTGAAGTGTAATGCTGGCTGTCGTGTGATAAGGTCCCCCAGGCACCCATTGTGTGGGCGGTAAACCGCCACATGTTGTCGTGATGGCAGCGCTTGCTGCTTAGCGAATTTCAATCAGTCAAGTAACTCTAGCAAAAAAAAGCCCCAACTCATGGATCAAACCCTTTGTGCTATTTGCTGCGAAGAAAAACGTTCTTTGTACAATGTGCAATGTCCAAATTGTTTAGAATGTGGCTATGCACACAAACTGACTTGTCAAAATTGTTTACATAATATAGACAAGTGTCCTTGGTGTCGATCAAATATAGATTGTAACTTGCTGCAACTGAATTCATGGAGAATAGCGCCAAAGACGTCTCGCATTGTAATAAAAATACGTGAAAAAAGCAAACGAATAGTTAGTAATACCAAAATATTTCCAAAATCTCCAAACCCAGATGTTATTGTAAAAACTAAAACGGATTGTTTTGATATTTGTATGTGGATTAAATTTATAGTCAGTTGTTTCTTTATGTTATTTGGTATATCGATAAGCGGTTATATCATTGGCATTGTATGGTGTGGTGATCCAAACTGCATATTTTGCATTATCAACGGTATTGTTGGTATATTTTATGTAATAAGTGGATCAGTGACAATATCGATTGCATTGCACAATCGCTACAAATCTAAATATACCACCATGACTGTAGCGCATAGTTGCTGCACCTTTTTTTTTACAATCATGATGTTTATTACGTTCGGAACTATGGGAACCAGGGGAAGTTGTAATTTTGTCATTGAATATGGTCTCATGGCTATTTTCTTTATTCCTTTTTACATTTGTCTTACTGTGAAACTTGTGTCAGATTGTGCATCATCAAGTAATTAAAAAAAACAGGCGGTTTACCGCCCTATGTCTTGCATGGAGCCCCTTGCTGCTGCGAAGTGGCTTTTCTGGAATTGCAAAAGGCGCACGTTTCTTCACATACCCCCAAGATGCCTTATGTGGTGGACAGCGTCGAGTGCGAACTGTACAGCGCTGAGGAGATCGAACGTTTGGCGGTGGTCGAGGTCAACAATTCGTGCTTGTACGAGCATTCGTTGCCCAAGGACCATGGGGTGGAAGATGTCCGGCTCGGCACGTCGAGCCGGAAGATTCGATGTTCGACCTGCTACAATTCCATCGAGACCTGCCCGACCCACACTGGTTTCGCAAAACTGCACTGGCCGGTCTACCACAGCATGTACATGGACACCATTTTGAAAACCTTGAGGTGCGTTTGCTACTGGTGCAGCGCGCTCCTCGTGGAGGACCATCCCGGCAAGTTGGAGATTCCCAAAAAGAACCTTGCCTACCTCAGTTCTATATGCAAGAACAAGCAAACGTGCCCAGCATGCAAGGGCCCTCAGCCCAAGTGGACGAAATCCCACTTCACGATCAAAACCGATTTTTCCCACCACGACGATGGCGTCTTCGAGAGCAAGGAGGAGCAGGCAGACGCAAAGCAGAGTTTCACGACGAAAAAGGCGCTCCAGATCCTCAGCCACATTTCCGACGAGGCCCTGCTCGTGCTGGGCTTCAAATCGCACCCGAAGAACATGGTCCTGACGACCTTCATGATCATGGCGCCGGCCGTCAGGCCCTCCGTCGTGTTCAGCGAGGGCAGCCGCAATAGGGGGAACGACGATCTGTCTTTGAAACTCCAAGACATCGTGAAGATCAACAATCAGTTGAAGGCAGCGATGGACGAGCACGATAACAACGTGCGTGCCCCTTCCGTGGCGTACCTGATCGACTCGCTGCAGGCGAACGTCGCGCAGTATTTCTACAAGGACACGAGCAAGCGGGCGAGCAAGCGAAAGAGCGGTGGGAAGGTGCAGCAGATCCAGAGCATCGGCGACCAGATGAAGGGGAAGACGGGCCAGATACGCGGGAAGATCATGGGGAAGCGTTGCAACCGGAGTTCGAGGAGCGTCATTGGGCCGGACGCGTCGATCGACATCGACCAGTTGGTTGTGCCGACGGAAATCGCGATGACCCAGACGTACCCAGAGCGCGTGACGGACTTTAACGTCGAGACGCTCCGGCATAGGGTCCTGAACGGTCCGGACGTGCTCTTCGGCGCCAAGATGGTGGACGCCTTGAACGGCCAGCGGATCAACCTCGCCGTCATCGACCGCGAACGCCGAGAGAAGATCCAGTTGAGGCCCGGCATGGTGGTCCACCGGCACCTCCAGAACGACGATTACGTCGCCTTCAACCGGCAGCCGTCCCTGCACAAGGAGTCGATGATGGCCCACCGGGTGCTGGTGCGGCCGGGAAAGACGTTCCGCTTCAATCTGTGCGTGACCAAGCCGTATAACGCGGATTTCGACGGGGACGAGATGAACATGCATTGCCCGCAATCGTTGGAGGCGCGGGCGGAATTGCGGACGATCATGCACGTGGACAACCAGATCGTCTCCCCGCAGAGCAACCGCCCGATCATCGGTGCCGTCCAAGACACCGTCAGCGGGTCCTACATCATGACGTGGAAAGACACGTTCTTCACGCGCGAGCAGTTCCAGCAGTTGATGATGGAGGTCCACTACGCGGACGATTTTGGGATGCCCCCGCCAGCCATCTTGAAGCCGAAGGCCCTGTGGACGGGGAAGCAGATCGTGTCGTACCTGCTGCCGAAGAAACTGTTCTCCAGGCGCGTCGTGCGCAACGGCCCGTCGTTCGACCCGATGGACGCGAAGGAGAGGACCGTGATCGTCGAGGGTGGCCAACTGTTGTGCGGGTCCTTGTGCAAGAAGAGCATCGGCACGAGCGAGTTGGGGTTCGTGCACATCATCTGCCAGGACATCAGCAACACGAGGGCGAACCACTTCCTGTCCGACCTCGGTCGGTGCGTCGCCTCGTTCTTCCGAGGGTACGGCTTCTCGATCGGCCTCGGCGACTGCGTGACGTCGATGCGGACGCAGCAGGAGATCCACGCCTCGATCGAGTCCGTGGTGGACAGCATCGTGCCTGGCGCGCCGGAGAGCAATGTGTTTCCCCTGGTCCAGAAGGCCCTTGAGCGCAGTGGCCGCATCGTGATGAACAATCTGTCCAAGTCCAACAATATTTTCAACTGCGTGACCTCGGGCGCGAAGGGCTCCAACATCAACTTGGGCCAGATCATGGGCTGCGTGGGGCAGCAGGCCGTCAACGGTAAGCGGATGGTGCCGAATCCCCGAACGCTGCCGTCCTGCTACGACCTCGAGGACCCTTTCGCCCGGGGCTTCGTGGCAAACTCGTACTTGCTGGGGCTTTCGCCGAACGAGTTCTACTTCCACGCGATGGGCGGCCGCGAGGGGATGATCGACACGGCAGTGAAGACCGCATCGACCGGGTACATCCAGCGCAAGTTGACGAAGTTTTTGGAGTCGCTCGTGGTCCGGCAGGACGGGACGGTCAAGGACAGCGTGGGGAACCTGATGCAGATCGTGTACGGGGGCGACGGGTACAATGCCCGGTACGTGGAGACGGTCAACCTGCCGGTCGTGGCGATGTCGGACGATGAGGTGGCAAGTATCTTTGGCTTCGACGATCCGACGTGTCGCCGTGTCCTCGAGATGCGTCGAAGGTTGCAAGACATGCGTCTGGACGGTTGCTCGAGCATGGACACGAAGTACCGGTTACCGGTCAACGTGTCTCGTTTGATGCAGGTGGAGGGCAGCAGCAGCCCGACAAAAGCAACGTGGCAAGATGTGACGACGTTCGAGGCGACGCTGGGGGACGACTACCCGATGCGGGTCCACCTTCTTTGCGCGTGCGCGAAGCGTCGCGGGTCGATCCCTGCGACCCTGTTCGACCATGTCCGCTTCCGGATCGATCGGGCGCGTGTGGACACTGGGGAAGCCGTGGGGCCGATCAGCAGCACGTCGATAGGAGAGCCCACGACGCAAATGTCGGCTTCGTACGATACTGAAGTCATCGTGGAAGTAAAGGGGAGGGTGCACCGTTTGCCGATCGGGTTGCTTGTGGATGCCATGTTGAACAAGGATTCGCGTACGTCGCAAGAACTTGCTGTTCAGGGCGTACGATGCATTGGTGTATCGGATCGGGAGAAAGTGAAGTGGACGGACGTGACCCACGTTTCCCGCCATCCCGCGAACGGCCGCATGCTCAAGGTAACGACGAAGCATGCGCGGACCATGAAGATGACAGCATCGCATAGTTTTCTTGTCCGGTGCAACAATCGGGTGGTTGCGTTACCGGGCCATGACCTCGTGGTGGGGGACTCGGTGCCTGTGGTGAAACATTTACCCGTGGAAAAGCAGGAACGCTTGCGCGCGTTGTTGTTGTGTGCCACAGAGGGATTTGAGGAAACCGTTCCTGGTATGTCCGGGGTACTATCTGCGGCAAATGTTCCGATAATAGATCGGGGGAATGGAATATCGTTGAGCATGCTGCGACGGTTGCGAGACGAAGCGAGAGAACATGGTGTGCCGGAGCACATCATCGACGAAATCGACCAGGCCATCAACGCTGACGTGTGGTGGGACCCTATCGTGAGGATAGAGCCATACGAGACAACCGAGATGGTGTACGATTTCACCGTCAACCAAGAATTGCAATCGTTCATGTTGGGCAACGGTGTCTTCGTTCACAACACGCTCAATACGTTTCACTTTGCCGGGGTAGCGTCGAAGAACGTCACGCTGGGAGTTCCGCGCATGAGCGAACTCATGGACGCCAGCAAATCGATCAAAACGCCGATGGTGACGGCCTACGTGCCGCACAACATCGAGGCCTTGGCGAAGCAGATGGCGCATGCGCTGGTGTACACCGAGTTCAACGAACTCATCGTCGGGTCGTACATGACGGACCGGTTCGACGGCGAAATGGACGAATTGCTGGAGTTGGTGCGGTTGCCCTCCCAACCTCGTGCGGGCGGGCAGGCGTGGGTGTTCATCTTGAACAAGGCCAAGATGCGGGCCAGCGGGATCTCGCTGTACCAGGTCGAGACGGCGGTCCGGTCTTTCAGCCCGTTGCTGGACGCGTACGTCAGCGAAGAGGCCATGGTCGAGTGGGAGTGCAAGGTGATCGCGACGGTCCCGTCGTTGCCGCAGAACGTCACCATGGAGCGCATGTGCCGGGCGATCCAGAAGAAGGTGATCATCCAGGGCGGATCGAAGAAGATCACGGGCGCCATGGCGAGGGAGGAGTTCGTCAGCGTGCGGCGCGAGGGGGGAAAGATCGAGGAGGAGAAACAGTGGATCATCGAGACGGACGGCTCGGATTTGTGTTACGTCCTTGGGCAAGGGTTTGACGCGCGACGATGCGTCACGAACGATGTGGTCGAAGCGATCCAGGTCCTGGGCATCGAGGGCGGGTACAGCGTCCTGATCAACGAACTCACCAAGGTGTTGACGTTCGATGGGAACTACATCAACATGCGGCACATCGGTCTGCTGGCGGAGACAATGTGCTTCTACGGCTGGCTGAGGCCCGTCTCGAGGCATGGGTTTGCCCGCGTCAGTGCGCCCATGCTGAAGCAGGCGTCGTTCGAGCAACCGTTGGAAGTCCTGACGGACGCGGCGCTTTGGCACGTGAAGGACAAGATGAAGGACGTCACGAGCGCGGTGATGTTCGGAAAGCCGATTGACGTCGGCACGGGGACGGTCCGCCTGTTGGCCGAAAAAAAGAAACAGGAGAAGAAACCGCCCGAGAAGGCCATGCCCGAGGTGCCGTTCGTCGGGAAGCGGAGGAAGAGGAAGAGGGAGGAGCGGTTGTACTGGGACTTTCTGAGGGACCCTATGGAGGCGTGGCTCGCGGAGAAGAGCAAGAAAACCGAACAGGCGGCGGCGGCGGAGGTTTCCGGTTTCGACAGCGAGGACTTTTACAGCATGCCGAAGTATACGATGCCTTGCGACATGCCGGGCCCGTACGATTTCGAGGAAGAACCTTCTTCTTCGATGGTCGTGGCCGAAGAACCGTCTCCAAAGCCAATGGTCTCCACGTCGTTTGCCATGGATGTCGAGGAGGAGGAGGTTGGCCTTTTTGCCCCGCTCGAGCCCGAGTATATTACCGTGGACCTCAAATTTGCCCCCATGACGCCAGAGTATGGGTCCGATGACGCCGAGAGCCCGCCCCCGAGCCCAACCTACGATTTTTTCGGCCCAGGATAAATATTATGTTTTTTTCGTTGTTATTTACGTTGTACCGTGATGTACTGCCCGTCCTCTGCCTGCTCTACGCCTACGCCATATCCGACCATGTTCGTCACCCCAATGACGATCAAGTTCCCTCGCGTCGCGTGCACTTGGGCGTTCCAATGGTTCAATTTGTTGTATGGGAAACTGAACACTTCGCCGTCTGGCATCTCGATCTTCAACTTCCCCATGGCCCCGATGGCGTCGTAGACGCGCTCTGGCAGCGACATCGCGTTTGCACCGGTGTCAAACATCAACGTGATGCCTTTGACTTTCTGGCCTTGGATGCCTTTGATCTCGATGCCTCGTCCGGTCAACGGGTACTTGTGGATGCGCATGGATCGATCCAAAGATGCTGTTGGCCGGTACAGGACCAGTTGCGCACTGTCAAACGATTCGATGAAGATCGAGTACGCTCGTGGCAGGTGAGGCATGAGGTCCGCCATGAACCCGTCGTCGTCGGGCCCAATGCCGAGAATGTTGTAGTTGGAGGTTCCGGTCCGCTTCGTCACGACCCCAGTATCGACGTTGCCGCCGATGCAGACAGGGATATCTGGCGTATGGTCGCCCAGTTCCCACGCCAAGAATTTGACAGGTTTCTTCGCCCAGACCACCGTGTCCACCTGCGAGACGTACGCCATGATGTCGCGCTTGCCCTGCGGCACCGCGATGGACCCGCTGCTCAGGTTGCACCTTTGGCAGTCGTGGCCAGAGACGACCAATTCAGTGGACCCGGTGTCGACGGCACATTTGATCCACGCGCCGTTCACGTTCAGATCCAGGAGGAAGATATTGTTCCCGTCGCGCACAAGGGGGACGACGACGGGCGTGTTTTCGTCGTGCGGCGTGCAGTTGAACTCCCGCTTGAACGGCATTTCGGGCTGGGCAAACTTCGACAGGATGGCCCACGCGCCAAACACGACAAGGATCACGGTGATGATCGATTGCGTCTCGTCGTCCATTGGATTTTTCTTTCCCGGATGATTTTTTTTTTGGGACCTTGTCGGGTTCAACCGGCAACCATCCTTGCACAAAGAATCCATGATGGGCCACGAGATCATCCCGGAACCGGAGGTAAGTTATTTTGACTTATGGTAGAACCCTGAATTATCACATTGATTTGTGTTCTCCCATGCTCCATAACACATTTTTGATAGGACCGGAGTTGCACAAATATCCATTTTTGATTTCTGTTTACATATTGTCTCTTTCATGTTCGTGTGTTCATAGTAGTCAATCAGTTCACGTGAACAAATCTTATCTTCTTTTTTCCATGGATCTTTGTCTTGTTTAATATAATCGTTGCATGCTTTTGATATGCCCGTAGGTTTTAAGACCGGAATTAAATCAATTGTATCTCTACCACATCCCATTTTTGTTAACTCTTCATTTGTCTTAGTGTGACTTGGTATTAGCATACATTTTAAAAGTTGTTGTTGGTTTTTTTGTTGTTGGTCCATGGTTGATATTTTGTTTTCTTCCTCTCTTCGAAAAAAATTCTCGTAAACCGTACAACGCCAATTTCGACGGCGACGAGATAGACATGCATTGCCCGCAAAGTTGGGCAGCCAGAGCCGAATTGAAGGAAATCATGCGAGCAAATTATTTCTCCACAAGGCAATCGACCTGTCATTGGAGCCGTCCAAGATACCGTTCATCATGACGTGGAAAGACACGTTTTTTACCAGGGAAGAGTTCCAGCAACTGATGATCGATTGCGTCTCGTCGTCCATTGGATTTGTCTTTCCCGGATGATTTTTTTTTGGCAACGGGTAGCAAAGATGATATTCGGTGCCGACGAGGTCGACAAGATCCGCGGCCAGTTCAGAAGGGAGGGCATCGTCTGCGTCCGCCTAGGTGTCGACACGAAAGTCCAAGCCATGGCAAAGTCGCTGCCATTGTACCGCGACCTGCGTGTGTGGTCACGACGGACGCTCTGCCTCGACGACGACGAGGCGTTCTCGCGCAAGGTTCGAAAGGTCGTTGGCAAGGTGTACGAGGGCGCCATGGGGTACGCTCTGTCGACGGGCTCCTTCCCTGTGGAGTACCGAGAGTACCAGCCAAATTC
>MDTG01203868.1_pt1 | contig 18741 bp, 16 predicted proteins | sample 811421 | NCBI WGS metagenome assembly MDTG01 (sample SAMN05326645, study PRJNA326480) | marine metagenome | isolation source: seawater | place: Pacific Ocean: South East | collected 2011
GGAATAGTTACAGACGATAATTCAAATGTTAACTCCCATTTGCTAAGAAAATATGATCTAGTCGTGACTACAACAGGAAATATTAATGTTCTTGATAAAAATATGCTAAATGAATTAAGATCAGGATGCGTGATTTGTAATATTGGCCATTTTGATAATGAAATTGATATTAACCACTTGAAAAATTATGAGTGGAATGAAATTAAGCCAGGTGTTCATAAAATCTTAAGAGATAAAAATGATTACTTAATATTGCTTGGTGAAGGTAGACTAGTTAATTTAGCACTCGCAACTGGTCATCCAAGTAGAGTTATGGATGGTTCTTTTTGTAATCAAGTACTGGCTCAAATCTTTTTATATCAAGATGGTTTTGCAAATAAATTGCCTGATGAAAAAAAATTATATGTAAAAGTATTGCCTAAAAAGTTAGATGAAGAAGTTGCAGCTCTTATGGTTGAAGGTTTTGGCGGGACAATAACAAAATTAACCAAACAACAAGAAGAATATATATCAACTCCTTTGGATGGCCCTTTTAAAAATGACTCTTATACATATTAGTTTATTATATTTTGCTAGGCTGAGTGGCAGAGTGGTTATGCAGCGGACTGCAACTCCGTTAACATCGGTTCGATTCCGTTCTCAGCCTCCATTATTGTGAAAAATTTTTTTTCTTCAGGTTTTTTAATTTTAAATTACTTTATTTATCTTACATTCATACCTTTTATACAAAATTATTATGATTATGCTTTTGAATCAGTTGTCTTAATTTTCACTTTATTTGCTACTCTTTCAAATTTAAGTTTTGGTGTTCCACCATATTTAGTGCGAAATATGGTAAATGGTATTTACATAAAAATTTCAATTCAGAAAATTATAATTTTTTCGACAATAAGTATGCTCTTGTTAGTCCTGGCAAACCTAAAATCAGTTACTTTTGAAATATTGCTAATAATTTTGTTTTCACCTTTGATGCTTTTAATTGGCTTTTTGAGAGGTTACTTAGAAGGAAGGCAAAAGTTCATTTTTAGTTTTGGTTCAAAATTTCTCATAACTGCCATAATGCCATTAATTTTTTCAATGTACTTTGTTTATGATTTCAACTATCTAATAATTTATCTTGCCTTATTTATATTATTAACAATTTTCATAAAGCATTTTTGGTATGTTGAAACAAAAAAAACAAGTTATTTAAATTTTAAAGAACTATATCCTTTTTTTATTCAGTTTTCTGCAGCTTTTTTATTTATATTTTTAGACAGATGGGTTGTTCTTTTGTTTTATGGTCCTGAGGAATTCTCTAAATTTTCATTTCACTTTGAATTAATATTGAAGATATCATTGCCACTTGGATTTATATTAACGTTGCTTTTTCCCTTGATTTCTAAAATAAATAAAACTAGAGATGATAGAAAAAAAATTGCCGTTTATCCTTTATTGTATTACATATCAATTTTTCCAATGATTCATCTTGCAATTTATTTCTATGAAAATGCAGGGTTTTTAGATATAAAAGAGTTTTTGGATATGAACCTATATGCAATTGTTCTTTGTTCCATATTGATTGGTTTAAATTTATTCATTCAGAAGATAATAATTGGAGTTGAGGATTTGTCGAGAATTTCAAAGATCTTATTATTAGCCACATTTTTTTCATCTTTAGTGGGGATACTTACTTCAATCTACACCTTAAATGTAATTTATGTTTTAGTCACGAAGAGCGTGATAGAGCTAACAATATATTTTGTTTGGCTAAATTTATATGGGAAGACATCTAAAGTTCTTATTATATCTTTATATAAGAATATATAGAATATAGCTTTATCTAAATATAAAATTTAATATCGATATAAAGCCCAGGTGGTGAAATTGGTAGACACAAGGGACTTAAAATCCCTCGAAGGAAACTTCGTGCCGGTTCAAGTCCGGCCCTGGGCACCATCAAATATGAATATTGGAATATATGACATTAATGAAGAGGCTTATTTAACTCAATATTTAATTTTCAGTAAGTTTTCCAAAAACATTTTTTTTCTTTCAGATTCAAATAATCAAAATATTACCAATGAGAAACTTCTTCCCTTAAGTGAATTATCAAATTCTGAAATTATTAAGCTCTTAGAAAAGAATGATATTAAAAAAGTAATATTTTTCTCTCATAGAATTCCCGATGTAATTTTAGCTAATGAATTTCAAAAGAAAAATATTGAAACGATCTATGTTCAACATGGATATTATGAAATTAAGGCTATGAAAAGAACTTTGAAAGGGGTTCTGAGAAAGATTGATAAAATAAAACTATTCTTAAAAAGAATTTTCACTTCTCAACTAAGAAAAAAAAATCTCCTGAGTTTATTAATTAGTTTATTTAACCATTGGATACTTCTAAAACCATTTCTAAAAAACTTCTCTTCCCCCTTTTCTAGAGTATTTGTCTTTGATGAAAGATGGAAAAATTTTCATGTAAATGTCTATAGGGCTATTGATGAAAATATATTCATTATGGGCCCATTGGATGTTCATGAAAAATTTGATTTAGACTATTATTCAGAAAAGCCATGTTATGTCTGTCAATCATTATATGAGGATGGCCGTATAGATTTAAGCGACTTAAATAAAACCTTAAATTCAATTATGGCAGAATATGTCAAAGATGAAATTTTAATTAAATATCACCCTAGATCAGATAAGAAAATATATCAAAAACATTTTCCATTAATTAAAGAGGTCAGCAAAATACCAAACACGAATTTAGTTTTAGGTCATTATTCGTCTCTTCTAATATCCTCAAAGATGCTTGGAATGAAGACAATAGTTGTTCCATTGGAAAATCATGAAATACCAGAAAGTTTTATTTCTATTTTTGAAAATACTTCAACAATAGAGAGTAAGGGGCTACATCCCTATAAGAAGATACTAGAAATTATTGGTTGCTTGGATCACTAAGTTGGTTTGAAATTCCACCATCAAAGTTAATTTTTGCTCCATTTAAAAATAAACTTTTTAGATGCATTATTTCAATAATTAATGATGCTAGATCTTTTGGTTTGCCTAAAGTTTTTACTGGATGAAAATTATTCAATTTCTTAAATTCACTTTCATTAAGACCATCTCTAAGCATTTGAGTATCGATAGCAGCAGGGAATATTTGAATAATTTTTACTTTATGATCATTAAAACTTAATGATAATGAATCAAGCATTCCTTCTAAATATTTTTTAGATGATGAGTAGCTAAAAAAATTACTTTTTGTTAAGTTTTTATGCACTGAATTTAAGCTTATAAGAGATGGGTTATCATGTTCCTGAAGAAATGGTAGCAGTAGTTTAAAAACCTCTATCTGCGAAATGCTATTTATTAAATTAATTTCTTCTAGTTCTGTGATTGTAAAATCTTTAAATGATCCAAGTTTTTGCACAGCTGAACAAAAAATAATAGATTCAATGCTTTCAACATTGTGATTAGTAATTTCATTAATGAGATTTAATTTTTTTTGTTGATCTTTTAATTCTCTTAAATCAAATTGTATATTTTTTAAATAATCTGAATTTTCATGTAGAAGCTTTATATCTATATTTATAGTTTTTTTCTTTTTTAATATGAGTTTTTGGATAATTGAATTACCAATATCTCCGGAACCCCCTATAATTACAACATGGCTCATGATTTAGATTATATAGCTGTTCATAATAAATTGGGAGAAGGTATTATCTCGAATGAGAAAAAACTTATGTGGGTAGACATTAAAACTAATGAATCTTTTGAATACCTTTTTTTAGAAGATAAGACTATAAAATACAAAAATCCCTTTCAAGCAACCTTTGCATTTCTAAATACTGATAGTTATTCACTTTTTTCCGATGATGGTGTTTACATCAATTCTGAAAAAAAATTTAAAAAATTATTTAACGTTAATTTGAAGAGAGGCAACAGATCAAATGATGGAAGGGTCGACTTCAATGGAAATCTTTGGGCATCATCGATGAAAGAAAATTTTAAAAATGAAGGGCAAATTATTTATTTTCAAAACAATAAGCAATACGAGTTCTTAAATGGTATTTCAATACCCAATTCTCTTTGTTTCGATAAGAAAAGAAATAAAGGATATTTCTCAGATAGCTTGTTAAAGAAAATTTATAGATTTGACATGAATTCAAAAAAAATAAATGAATTTTATAATTTGAAAGAGGGCGAGCCTGATGGAGCAATATTAGATGAAGACGGAAATATGCATGTTTGCATTTGGGGCAAAGGACAAATTTATGTTATTTCACCTAAGGGCAAGTTAATTGAGAAGATTTCTGTGCAAGAGAACTTTCCTACTTGTCTAGCAGCCTTCAGTTCTTATAATAAGCAATATCTTGCATTAACGTCCGCAAGCGAAGATTTACAAAAAGGTAAACTTTTAGTGATTGAGTCAGAATATAATTTTCACAAAGAATATATTTATGAAAACTGATGTTGAAACTTCAATAATTATTAGGGCTTTAAATGAAGCTGAACATTTAGACAAACTCTTTTTTGGGCTAAATTCTCAAAATTATAAAAATTTCGAAATAGTTTTCGTAGATTCTGGTTCAACAGATGGAAGTGACAAAATTGCTCAAAAAAATAACTGCAAAATTATTAGAATCAAAAAAGAAGATTTTTCTTTTGGAAGAGCTTTAAATCTTGGATGTGAAAGTGCACAAGGGAAATATCTCGTTTTCATTAGTGCTCATGTCTACCCATCTCACAAAGAATGGCTAGAAAATTTAATTAACCCCCTAAAAAATCATGAAAAAACTGGATTATGCTATGGAAAGCAGACGGGTGATGAAAGAACAAAATTTTCGGAACAGCAAATATTTAATAAATGGTTTCCTAAAGATTTTGTTCCAGATCAAGCTGACGCTTTTTGTAATAATGCAAATTGCGCTATAAAAAAAGAACTTTGGGAAAAATACAAATATGATGAGATTTTAACTGGACTTGAAGATCTTGATTTTGCCAAAAAAATCAAACAAGACGGAAATAAAATCTGCTATGCAAGTAACTCTGAAATAGTTCACGTACATCAAGAAACCTTTAATCAAACCAAGAACAGATATATGCGTGAAGCAGTTGCAATGAAAAAAATTGAACCTGATTTTAAATTTTCATTTTATTATTTTATTCAGAGTTTATTAAGCACTATACTTGCAGACTTTGCTCAGGCAGTAAAAGAAAAATCGTTAACTAAAAATTTCATAGAGATAATTAGTTTTAGATTCGCTCAAAATTATGGGACTTTCTGTGGTTTTAATGAAAGATCAAATATATCTGATGCGTTGTTTGACAAATTCTACGGATACAATTTAGATAAAGAAAAAAGTAATGAAGTTAGCAAAAAACTATCAACAATAGACTATGAAAAATAATCTATTTTCATGTCTACTTCCTATGAGGCATTATTCAGAAAGAGTAAAAGGAAAAAATTATAGAGATTTTGGAGGTAAACCATTATTTAGGCATGTTCTAGATCAAATATTAAAAGTAAAACATATTGATGAAATATTTATTAATACGGATTCACCAGTAATTAAAGCTCATGTACTAGAGTTGAAATCAGAAAAAATAAGAATATTAGATAGGCCGCCCGATATGATTGATGGGCAAATTCCGATGAATGATATTATTAATTTGGATATTCAACATATTAAAAATGAATTTATCTTTCAAACACACTCTACAAACCCGTTTTTAAGAAAAGAGACGATTGAAAATGCTATCACTAAATTTCTTGCTTCTGAGGAAAATGACTCGCTATTCAGTGTATCAAAGAGGTATTCAAGATTTTACACCTCCACTGGATCACCTATAAATCATGATCCAAATGTTCTTTTAAGAACTCAAGATTTAGAACCAATTCTCGAAGAGAATTCATGTATTTATTTGTTTACTAAATCTTCTTTTCAAGAAAACAGGAATAGAATCGGTAAAAACCCTATTTGGTTCCCAATTTCTGATAAGGAATCTATTGATATTGACACAGAAATGGATTTCTCGATGGCAGAGCAAATGTATGAAAAAACATAAAACAAAAGTTCTTTTAACGTGTGAACATCATTTGAGGAATATAAATGATTTAAGCAATCAGTTTAATGATTTGGAATTTAAAATTCCTGAAGAAAATAAGCAAACTTTAAGTTCATCTGAAATGAAAGAGCTATTAAGAGATGTGAAGTTTGCGATTATTGGCGATGATATTGTTGATTATGAAACTTTACAAAATAATAGAACTTTGAAACATTTAATTAAGTGGGGGGTCGGCATTGATTCAATTAATCTTGCATCTATAAAAGCAAATGACATAAATTTTTATAACACTCCAGGAGTATTTTCTGATGAAGTTGCTGATTTGGCACTAGGTTTTTTGTTATCAATTGAGAGAGGAATTCATATAACTCATAACAAAGTTGTGACTGGTAAATGGGAGCAGTATGTGGGCAATACATTAAGAGGAAAAAAAGGGTTTGTAATAGGATTGGGTTCTATTGGACAAGAAATTTGCAATAGACTTAGTGCTTTTGGAATAGAAGTTTCAGGATATGATCCATTTGTAAAAAGTTGTTCTTATCCAATTAAAGAAATTGAGATAGGTTGCAAAGACTCTGATTATATTTTTTTAGCTTGCAATCTAACTGAAAAGAATAAGCATTTAATTGATAAACATCTAATTGCAAAAATGAAAAGAAATGTAGTCTTGATTAATATCGCAAGAGGTGGGCTTGTATGTGAAAAATCAGTTATAGATGCTCTTCTTCAGAAAAAGATTAAAGCTGTAGGATTTGATGTATTTGAAAGTGAACCTCCAGATATAAAACTCCTTGACAATAAATTGTCTGTCTTTGGTTCGCATGGAGGATCCTCAACCACTGAAGCCATAAATAAAATAAATTTTGCTACTTTAAATTTAGTTAGGAGACTTATTCTTGAAGAACCTTTTAATGACTTACCTGTTAAGAGACTAAATTAAATAGGATATTATTAGGTTTTAACTTTAAGCATAAAATGAAAAAATATATTGCAATTTTTGGAGCAGGCTATGTTGGGCAATCCTTGGCAATTTTTCTTCAAAACAATAGTGTTGTAACTCTTTTTGATAATGATCAAGAAAAAATAAATATTTTAAAAAAGGGTTCAATAACTATTAAAGATTCATTAAAAAATATCTATGAAAATAAGTTAGAGGATTGTGAATGTCTCAATATTTCACAAATAAAAGATAAAAAATCATTATCAAAATTCGACTATTTCTTTATTTGTGTTCCAACTAATTATGACTCTGAGTCACAAATGTTTGATACTTCAATAGTCGAAAGCACAATTAAGCTTATTGCAAGCACAAATGAGAATGCTTCAATAGTAATAAAATCAACAGTCCCTGTTGGATTTACAAATGAAATTTCAAAAAGCTATTCTGATTTAAAATTCTGCTTTTGTCCTGAATTTCTTAGAGAAGGAAATGCTATATATGATCACTTTCATCCAGAAAGAATTATTATTGGAGGATCGAAAGAAAGTTTTTCAGATTTAAAATCATTATTAAAAAATGATTGTAAAAATAATCCTAAGATATTTTTTATGTCACCCACAGAGGCCGAGTCAGTGAAATTGTTTGCTAATACTTATTTAGCTATGCGTGTATCTTATTTCAATGAACTAGATAGTTACTGCTTGAAGCGTGAAATTGAGACAAAAAAAGTAATTGAAGGTGTTTGCTCGGATTCTAGGATTGGAGAGGGATATAACAATCCATCATTTGGTTATGGTGGCTATTGTCTTCCAAAAGATACAAAACAACTGCTTGCAAATTATGGGAAAATTCCTCAAAACCTAATAGATGCCATTGTAAGGTCAAACTCAACAAGAAAAGATTATATTGCAGAGCATATTAGCAGTAAAAATTATGAAACAATTGGTGTTTATCGGTTATTGATGAAAGTCGATTCTGACAATATTAGAGAATCTTCCATACAAGGCGTTATTAACAGATTAAAAGAAAAACAATGCAAAATTATTATTTATGAACCAGTCCTTGATGTTGATCATTTCTTAGGATTTGAAGTAATGAATAATTTAGAGGATTTTATTGATAGATCAGATATCATCATCGCTAACAGATTGTCAAAAGAGTTGTTATCAAACTCTGCAGCTATAGACAAAATTTTCTCGAGAGATGTATTCAATATAGACTAGAATATAAAGAAGTTTTTAGTTTTCGCAGGCTTTATTTAAAAATATTTTTAAGCTATATCTTCTAATAATTTATCTAAATGCTTATCTCTTTTTTTCTTCATTCTGATAATAGCTGCTTTTTGATTCTCCTCTGATATTTGATAAATATCCTCCGATATATTTTTACAAATACTCAATCCCTCTTCTAAAGAATCATAGACACAGCCGTTTTTGTAAACGTCTAATTGTTCTTTTATTGCCCCAACATTTCTAGATATAAGAAATGTCTTATTTTGAAAGGCATCTGCAACAACACCAGATTGTGTTGCACTTTTATAGGGCATAAGCAGTACTTTTGATTTTCTTATGTAATCTGTATATTCATCAAAATCTAAGTAAGAATTTCTAAAAGTGATATTTTGAGGTAATTTTTTTTCATCAATTCCGATAAGATCTTCGCCAGTAAGCAAAAATTTTTTTTCGGGCATTTGTTCTGCAATCATAATAAATTCATCTACTCCCTTATATAATTCGAGTCTACCAATTAGGCTAAAATCATACTGAAAATCTTTTATAATTTTTTCAAGAGTAGTTGAGTTAGATGATGGAAGTAGAAGTAATTGGTATATATTCTTATTACTCATTTTTGATTTAAGCACGTTTTTTGAGTATTCAGAAAACACTAATATTCCTGAAGATAAAGAAGTCAAAATAAAATTGTAAATTAAAGTTCTTTTGTAGTTTTTTCCTTCATGTGGCTCCGGATCATGAATCCCTATAAAGAAATCTTTGCCAAATAATTTACAAAAAAATAAAAAGAGAATATTAAATGGCGTAGGCGTTGGAGAGATAATTTTATTAGATTTAAGAATTTCCTTTAATATCAAAAAGAGCTTATTAAAGTTTATGTATCTTTCAGAAATTAAAGATGAAACATAGTTTTTAGAAGTAAAAAAATTGTGAATTACTTTGGCATTTATATCATACGTTTCTGCTCTATTTATACTGACTACCAAAAATTTCATCTTATTTAAATATATATAAAACTATATACTATATGACCTATGAAGATATTAGTAACTGGTTGCGCTGGTTTCATAGGTTTTCATGTTTGTAAAAAACTAATTTCAAGCAGAAATGAGGTTTTAGGTATTGATAATCTTAATTCCGCATATGAAACAAGCCTTAAAAAAGAAAGATTAGATATCTTGAGAAAATCCAAAAATTTCAAATTTGAAAAAAAGGATCTTAGATTGACTGATTCACTAGACTCATTCAAGTGTGACTATGTAGTTCATCTTGCTGCACGAGCAGGGGTATTTGAATCAAGCATAAATCCAAAAGATTACTACTTTGATAATATACTAGGCCACTTTAACGTATTAGAATTTTGTAGAAAAAATAAATTGCCTCTTATTTATGCATCTTCATCATCTGTTTACAACAATATCAATAATGAGCCTATTAGAGAAAATGCCATTTTAGATCCAAAATCATTTTACGGCTTTACAAAAAAAAGTAACGAAAAATTATCAAAATTTTATTCTGAAAATTTTAATCTTAAACAGATTGGTCTAAGGTTTTTCTCGGTTTATGGAAGCATGGGAAGACCAGATATGGCTTATTGGATTTTTTCAAAAAAAATTGCTAACAATAATACTTTAGAAATTTTTGGTGATGGAAGCCAAACAAGAGACATGACACATGTGTCTGACGTTGCTGAATATGTTGAAATTTTATTAAATGAAAAATTACCAAATCCTCATATGTTATTTAATATTTGTAGAGGGGAAACTCACTCATTAAATACTATTTTAATGACCATATCTTCAAAGTTAAAAAGATCTCCAATTATTGACTATCAAAGCCCAAGATCATGTGAAGCTAAATTTAATTATGGTTGTAATAAAAAAATTAAAAAAATAACAGGCTATGCTCCAAAAATTTCTATAGATGAGGGGATGGATGAATTTTTATATTGGTTTAAAAAATATGACCACAATTTTTTAAAATAAAATTAATTAATGAATACACTTGAAAAAATAAAAAAATCCTCATCAGTTTTTCTAATTTCTTTCTTTGATGTCCCTTTTTTTATAGGTTTTAATCAAGTTATTTCTCCATTATTTATCCTAGCTAGACCAATCTTATTTATTTCAATAACAGCTTTCATAGGATTCATTTTCTATTCATTTGATCTAGCTTTTTATGATTTAGTATCAATTAGTGGCTTAGTTGTAGCATCGCTTTTTTCAAGATCTCTTGCCTTTTCAAACTTTTTTTCTGACAGGATAATAGCTCTATCTTTTAGATTTCTTTTATTTATGATCCTGCTTGATTACTTCTTAGACTTCTCCTTCTTAAGAGATATCTTTAATATTCAGAGAGACGTAACTTCAGCAAGAGTGTCTGTTATCTCCTCTGAACCAAGTTTTTTAACTTACACATTTTTTGGGTTGGCTTTTTTAAACTTTATTCTTTCAAGAAAAGTTTTTATTTTGATATTCTGGGTCTTTGTAGTTTATTTTGTAACTGTCTCTCAGGCACTAGTGTTATATACGTTATTCTTCTTAACTCTTTACATTGTCGTTTACTCAATATTATCAATATTCAAAAATAAGATTTTTCGACCTACTGCAAGCTTCATTGGATTATACATAGTGATTATCTCGTCGTATTTGTTTATTTCATCTGATTTATATTACGCAATTGCTCTTTATGAAATAAATGAACAGGGAAGTTGGAGAGGTATTTCAAATTATTGGGCTTTAGATTATTCAAGCTTAGTAAATACACAGATAGATATAGGTAGAGTTGTTAGCGAAGCATCATATGAAGGTGGGATACCATGGATTACTAGACCATGGAGCTTGCTGCCAGCACTAATTGCAATATTCGGGCTATTACCTGCTATCTTTTTTTTGATATTTGTCTTTAGAAAGTGCTTTGCTAAGAATATTAAATTAAACGCGCATAATACTCATTTTTTAACTAGCGCATACGCAATAATCCCAATTGTGCTATTTCTAGGCCCAAAATGGCATTTTTTAGGTTTAGTGGCATTTTTTTATTCACTTAGAAAGCTTAAAGATTAGTTTAATGACTAAAATTTCTATCATTAAATATTATGCTGTTTGCATCCTTATGAAGTAGCCGTATTAAAAGATTCCTATTCAATATGTCTTAAAAAAACTATAGAATAGCGTTCACAATAAATTTTTTATGGATAATAATTCTGCCTCTTCTTTAGACGTAATTTCAGATTTCATTGATTTCAGAAAGTTGCTAAGCATATTAGTAGAAAATGCAGTTGTAATAATAGTTATTTGTTTTGTATTTTTTTCAACATGGTGGGCTTATGTTTCTTATACAACTCCACAACATATGGTCAGAAGCCTGATACAAATTGATAATAAGAATGTAGCTGACACTTTTTCGGAAACACAGGCTGTTTTTAATATTGTAGATAATAATAACTTGCAGGAGCAATCAGCAATTTACAAATCAAGAACAAATCTAACTGAGCTTATTGATAGATTGGATTTTAATTATTATGTTGATAATTTCAATTCAGATGGCTATAAGAAAAACTTTTTTGAGAAAGTAGTGCTAATTCCTAAGAAGAATTTAGAGAATTATGAAGTTGTTGTAGATCTGTTTGATAATTTCTACAAAATAAAAAACTTAGAATCTAGCAATAAAGTCAATTATGATTACGGTAAAACCTATCAACATAATCACTTCAGCTTAAATGTTAAAAGAGACTTAAATACAGCTTATGTTAATGAACAGGTAAGTATAAAGTTTTACGATAAAGACTATGCACTAAGTCTTCTCGATTCTCAGGTTAATGTCGGGGTTGCTATTACAAGTGGCCCAATATCACTTAAAAACAGCCTTTTATATGTAACTTACAGCAATTCAGATGTAGAATTTGCCAAAAAAGTTGTGGATACCATGAACAGTATTTTCTTAGAGCAATCTATAGAAAGGAATTCTGAACAAGCTTCAGCATCCCTCAGCTTTCTAGAAAGTAGAAAAGAGCAAATTCAATCTTTACTAAAATTAAGCGAAAAAAAACTGAATAATTTTCAGGAAGAAAACCTATTCTATGAACAGGGAGAGGAAGGAAAAATCCTTTTAAATGAAAGTCGAAATATTGACAACCAGTTAAATGCTCTTGAATTAGAAGAAGTTGAAGTTAGATCAAACTTTAGTTCCTCTAGTGATGTTTTGAAAAATCTGAATACTCAAAAAACTCTTTTGAAGTCGCAAAAAAACGCCATTCTTGAAAAAATCTCTAACCTGCCAGCAATTGAACAAGAATTTATTAATTTGCTTAGAGAGGTAGAAATTAATCAAAACATTCTTGAGAACATTCTCAACAAAATAATTGAATTTTCTATAATTGAAGCAAGTACGCTTTCTGATGTTAGGCTTATAGATAGCGCATATTACTATGGAATGGTAGCCCCACGACCAGTCTTTTCTCTTGGAGTAACGTTTGTTGCAATTTTCATTGCAGTACTAATGGTAATTCTTTTAAAATTTATGTTTTTTAGAAAATTAAAGAGACCATCTGATATATTTGAGGTTTCAAGCACTGATATGTTCCTAGGCACAATTGCAAAATCAAAAGTTGCAGTTTTTGAGGAACTTGATCAGAGAGATAAAGAGGCAATCACATCACTTGGAACAAATATAGATAGTGGAAGTGAAAAAGGAAAAAACACATGTCTCATGATAACTGGCCCTACAAAAGGTGTTGGAAAAACAACTATTTCATATTTTGTTTCGAAAGCATTAATTCAACAAGGGAAAAGTGTTGCTTTAATTGATTGTGATTTTAGACAAGGAGATTTACATAAAATCTTCAACGTTGAGAAATCAAAATCTTATGATGCAATTATCTCAGTTTTAGAGAGTGATAATTATTCTAAAGATGATATATTTTTTATTCCAAGATTATCAAATGCATCTGACAGATCGATTGCTACATTCAATTCTACAAAATTCAATGAGTTATTGAGTATGATTAAATCAAAATTTGATTATCTAATTATAGATACACCACCGCTTTTATCCATATCAGACAGTATTAGCCTGTCACAACACAGTGATACAAATATTGTTGTTGTTAGGCACAACACAACCTTTTTTAATGATTATAGTTCTGTAGTGCAAACCTTAAATGCTATAGATGATAAGCCTCTAAAAACTATTTATAACTTTTATGAAAGAAGAGCTTTTTCATATAACTATAATTATTATGATGCTTATGCATATTCTTATTACGGAAAAACTTATGATTATGAAAGTGACTAAATTTTTATCTACATTTGCTATCTCATGTCTACTAATGTCGTGTGCTGTCTCGCCTGGCATGAAATCCCCGAAAATTGATAAGCAGGCAACAATAGATGGAATTGAAATCATTGATATAGACGCTGATGTCGTGGAGGAGCAAAGCAAAGGTTTGGAAAACTACTTAGTTTCTACTGGAGATATTTTATCAATAGTAGTTTTTGGTCAGACTGAATTTTTTCCAGTCGCAAATATAGGTGGCAATAATCCATATACTTCTAGATTAGTTGATCAAAATGGAGAAATCTTTTTTCCTTATGCAGGAACAATAAAGGTTTCTGGAAAAACATTCAGCGAAATAAGAAATAACATTACCAAAGAGCTTTCTAAAACTTTTAATGATCCTCAGGTTGATGTTTCAATTTTCGAGTTTAATAAAAATAGAAATGTCTACGTTCTCGGTGAAGTGGAATCACCAAAATCTGTACAAGTTGGACTTGTGCCACTAACACTAGCCGAAGCTATCGCTCAAGCAGATGGGCTGTCTGCAGGAACATCAAATGGAAATAGAATTTTTGTGATTAGAAGTAAAGATGATAACTATGGTGGAAAGATATTCCAAGCAAACTTGCAAAATTCTTCTCAATTAGTATCAGCAGGTCAATTCCAGCTGTTGCCTGGTGATATTGTTTTTATAGGTGCTGCAGACATTACATTATGGAATAGGTTTATTACACAATTATTTCCATTTGCCTCTTTCTTAAATCAAGTTGATAACATACAAAATTAAGTTTGATAAAAAAAAATATAATTATAGTTTGTTTCGCTAATTACTGCAGAAGTCCAGTTGCAGAAAAATTACTACAGTCAATTTTGCCAAAAGATCAATTTTTGGTCTCATCTGCAGGTGTTATTGATTTTGAAAAAAATGAAATGGATAAACGGTCTGCAAAGTTTCTTATGTCAAAACGGATTAATAATACTGCACACTTGTGTAAAGCATTAACTGATTTCAGTGTAAAAAAATCAGATTTGATTTTAGCTATGGATATCAAAGTTTTAGATATTCTGCTAAAAAGATACCCGAAATATATAGCAAAATTTAAACTTTTTTCTAGATTTACACCAACAGAAATAATTAATGATCCACACAAATATACTTCTGAAAAAGATTATTTTCTTGAAATGAATAAAGTAGCTGACTGTGCGGATAGGTGGCATATAAAATTACAAAAAAATATTAAAAAAAAATAATAATTTACTAGTAAAAAAGCTAAAAATATTAAATGCGCTTAGATAATTATGGTTATTTAGGCTTTATGATAAAAATTAAATATAATTCCACATATGAAATCCAAACCAAAAGATAATGATGAGCTTTTAGATTGGATAGACGCTCTTGAAAATCTCATACTGTTCAATGGTATAGATGATTCAAAAAGAATTATCAAAGAGTTCACATCTTATGCAAAAAATAAAGGTTTATTAGATCAATCAGATTTAGAGTTTCCATTCGAAAATTCTATATCAGCTGACCAAGAGGAGCCTTTCCCTGGAGACTGGGATATTGAAGAAAAGATAAGGCACTATATAAGATGGAATGCTTTAATTACAGTTTTAAAAGCAAATAAAGATCTAGATCTTGGTGGACACATATCTACTTATTCATCTGCTGCAACATTATATGAGGTAGGGTTTAATCATTTTTTTAGAGGTGGAAATTTATCAGATATGATCTACTTTCAAGGACACTCTTCACCCGGAATATATGCAAGATCATTTTTAGAGGGATCATTAACAGAAGACCAACTAAACAATTTTAGACAGGAAATTAATGGTGATGGACTTTCATCTTATCCTCATCCATGGTTAATGCCAAAATATTGGCAATTTCCTACAGTCTCAATGGGTTTAGGCCCAATAATGGCAATTTATCAAGCACATGTAATGAAATACCTTGAACAAAGAGGGTTATTAAAACATGAAAATAAAAGAAAAATTTGGATGTTTTGTGGTGATGGTGAAATGGATGAACCAGAATCTTTGGGCTCTATCTCTCTAGCGGCCAGAGAAAAATTAGACAATCTTATTTTTGTAGTTAATTGCAATCTACAAAGACTTGATGGGCCTGTAAGAGGAAACTCGAGAATAATAACCGAGTTAGGCGCTATTTTTAAAGCAGCGGGGTGGAATGTAGTGAATACTATTTGGGGCAGAAAATGGGATGAACTGTTAGCTAATGATTCAACAGGAGCTCTAAGATGGATAATGAATAATACTGTTGATGGGGAATACCAGAATTTTAAAGCAAAAGGTGGGGCATACACTAGAAAACATTTTTTTGGAAAGCATCCTGAAGCACTAAAACTTGTTGAGAATATGACTGACGATGAAATAGAGAACTTAAATAGAGGTGGTCATGACCCATTAAAGGTTTTCAATGCATATAAATCAGCTTATGAATGTACTGATAAGCCTACTGTAATACTTGCATTTACTATAAAAGGTTATGGAATTGGATCAAGGCAAGCGGATAATACAACACATCAGGTAAAAAAACTCACTCAAGAAAACTTAAAAGATTTTATTAGTAACTTTAACCTGCCTGTTGATGAAATAAAGCTTGATGATTTAAGTTTCCTTAAATTTGATAAAAAAAGTAAGGAATATAAATACTTAATAAACCAAAGAAATAAACTTGGAGGTTTTTTACCCAAGAGACAAAGCAAAAAATCTAATCTAAAAGCTGATAGTAACCATCACTTTGATGAATATAACGTCGAGTCTAAAAGAGAGGTGTCTACGACAATGGTTTTTGTAAGACTTATTACATCATTAATTAGAGATAAAAAAATTGGAAAAAATATAGTTCCAATTGTTCCAGATGAGGCAAGGACTTTTGGTATGGATAGTCTTTTTAGACAGTTTGGAATCTATAGTAGAGAGGGTCAAAAATATCAACCAGAAGATGCTGATAAAGTTATGTGGTATCGTGAATCAAAAGATGGTGTAATGCTTGAAGAGGGTATAAATGAGGCAGGCGCTTTTTCAGCATGGACTGCATTAGCAACTTCTTACGCAAATAACTCCTTACCAATGATCCCATTCTATATCTACTATTCGATGTTTGGTTTTCAAAGAATTCATGATTTAGCATGGGCTGCTGGAGATGCTAGGGCTAGAGGTTTTCTTTTGGGGGCAACATCTGGCAGAACTACATTAAATGGTGAAGGTCTTCAGCATCAGGACGGACATAGTCACTTATTAGCCCAAACAATCCCGAACTGCAAATCTTATGATCCGTGTTTTGATTATGAGCTTGCTGCAATCATTAAAAATGGCATTGATGATATGTATGTTAAAAATAATGATAACTACTACTATTTAACTTTAATGAATGAAAATTACACGCACCCTGAAAAACCTAAGCATCTAAAAGATTCTGAAATAATGCAGGGAGCATATCTTTTTAAAAAAGCAATTAAACCAGATGTAAGAATATTAGCATCAGGACTGACATTAAGATTTGCTATAGAGGCTTCAAAAAAATTATTGGAATTTGGAGTTAAAGCAAATACTTGGAGTATTACAAGTTTTAATGAATTAGCTAGAGGTGGTATGGTTTCCGATCAAAAAAATATGAATGAACAGAATTCTAAATCATATGTTGAGAGTTGTTTTGAAAATGAGATGCCTACTGTTGCAGTATCTGAATACCAGAAATTATATGCTGAACAAATAAGAAAATGGATAAATGGAAATTATGTTTGTCTTGGCACCGATGGTTTTGGTAGAAGTGATACTAGAGAAAAGTTAAGAGAATTCTTTGAGATAGATTCTAATCATATTGCATATAATGCTTTGAAAGTGTGTGGTTTAAAGAAAAAAGCAAAAGAATTTAAAAGCAAATATAAATTAAAACTAAATAAGGAAAATCCTTTTGTAAGATGAAAGAAATTGAACTAAAAATTCCTAATTTAGGAGAAGCAGAAGACACTGAAATTATTGAGATTTCTGTAAAAAAGGGTGACAAGCTTAATAAGAATGATCCAATTATTGTTTTAGAGTCAGAAAAAGCTGCTATGGAAGTGCCGTCAGATTTTGATGGAAAAATAAAAGATATAAAAGTTAAAGAAGGTGATAGCGTAAAAGAGGGAACAGTTTTTGCAGTTATTGAAATTGATGATAAAGAAGAATTAAAAGAAAAAGAACAAGAAATTAAGACTCTATCTGATGAAACAACAACTAAAGTTGATACCCACAGAATTGAAAAAACCTCAATTGATTTTGATGGAGTAAATGCTGGACCTGCAGTTAGAAAAATTGCGCGAGAGCTTGAAATTGACCTTAAAAGAATTATTGGCTCTGGTAAAAATAAGATGATTACAAAAGACGATCTAAAGAATTCTATCCATTCAAATAGTAGTTTTCAAAAAATTGAATATGCAGATTTAAAAATATTAGAAGAATTCGGCGACTATGAAATTGAAAATCAATCAAAGATTAGAAAGGCTGGAGCTAAAAATCTAACTCAATCATGGCAATCAATACCTCATGTCTCTCATTTCGAGGAAGCAGATGTAACAAAAATTGAAAAACAAAGGAAGGATCTGAATAAGATTTCTACAATTAAAATTACACCGCTTGCGTACATTGTAAAGGCTACCTCGATTGCTTTGGAGAAATTTCCCTTGCTAAACTCCTCTTTAGTTGATGATGGAAAGTTAATGATTAAAAAATATATAAATATTGGGATAGCAGTAAATACCGATCAGGGATTAGTGGTTCCTGTTATAAAATGCGTAAATAATTTAAAGATTGGAAAGATAGCAGAAAAAATTTTAGAAATATCAATTAAGGCACGTGATAAAAAGTTAATGAAAGATGATATTTCTGGCTCTACTTTTACGATATCTAGTCTAGGTGGTATTGGTGGAACGGCATTCTCTCCAATCATAAATCCGCCAGAGGTCGGTATTATTGGTATTTCAAGATCAAAGACTGTTATAAAAATTGAGAATGGAAGTGTTCTTGAGGCTACTATTCTTCCCTTTTCTTTATCTTATGACCACAGAGTTATAAATGGTGTAGATGCCGGTAATTTTATGACTTTTATTAAAGCTACAATAGAAAAAGGTTTATAATTTACACATTTACACAAAATGAATGTATTCGCCATAACATTATTATTTTCCTTCCTTTTATGGCTGCAAAATAAATATTTAAGGACGCCATTAAGAA
>MDTG01359654.1_pt1 | contig 18731 bp, 23 predicted proteins | sample 811421 | NCBI WGS metagenome assembly MDTG01 (sample SAMN05326645, study PRJNA326480) | marine metagenome | isolation source: seawater | place: Pacific Ocean: South East | collected 2011
CGTCGCTTTTATCGGATTTTTCAGAAACAGAAGACTTGTCAGCGGAAACAGAAGATTTGTCAGAAGCAGAAGATTTGTCAGAAGCAGAAGATTGGTTATCGGAACTAGAAGACTTGTCAGAAGCAGAAGATTGGTCATCGGAACTAGAAGCAGCGGAAACAGAAGATTTGTCAGAAGCAGAAGATTGGTCATCGGAACTAGAAGACTTGTCAGCGGAAACAGCAGAAGAATTGGTGGAAACAGTCTTTGATGATTCACTTTCCGTACTAGATTCACTATCTTCTGTCGATTCTGTATCGGAAGAATTTTTGGAATTTGATTCCGAATCTGAATTATTTTTTTTCTTTTTTTTGGCATTTTTATTCTTATTTTTTTTATTCTTATTTTTTTTATTCTTATTTTTCGCTTTACCTTTTTTTAAAAATGAGAACATACCACCTTTTTTTTTGGAAAGCTTTTTTGCTTCTTTTTTTGCAGTCTTTTTTACTTTATTTACAGCCTTGTTTGCTTTTTTTGAAGCCCTACCTACTTTCGATGCGAGACTCAAGGCTTTTCCGGCAAGAAAAATAACTCCTCCTTTCATTTTGGGTACGAGAAGATATTCATCGTCCTTGACTGGAATTAGAGTTTGTTCTTCTACTGGAATGTTTAAAGTATCTGCAATTTTTTGGTGTATCATGGAGTCATTTGCAAAATCATCCAATTGGATATTTAAATTTTTACCATTTAGTGAATCAATTTGTATACTTTTCATATTATTTATAATAAAAAATATAATAAAAATAGATTATTTCATTTTTCAATATGGTGAAAAATATTTTTGACTTTTGCAAGGAATATAACCATTGTCCTTCCCCCAATTCCTTAACTGACTTTAGTGTTACCTATATTGACTTACCGAATGGTTATAGTGTCATGACCAAAACGTTGGAAGATATATTTCAGTCTTTTTATAAAAAGAATACATTGGGAAAGTTTAAAAATAAATCCAATGAAGAATTGTTTGGTGTCCTTATATATTTTGGATTTATTGAAATGTTTCAATTATTTATCGAAACGAATAAAGATAAATTCTCTATCGTTGATACGATGGACGAACCATACATGAAAAATGAATTTTTTAGAGAAAAACCGATTCATCATCCTTCCTTATTGGTATATAATTTGAATTTCATGTATAATCATGAAAGATATCAAAATGAAAGAAATAAAATTCAATTTGAAAATGATTTTAATCAATCCATTTTTTTCAATTTACTAACAAAAAATGAGAAAATGAATCGAGATGCGTCTGGGAATGTTTCTTTTAAAACGGCTTTCAAATTTGTTTTGCAATATATTTTTTCGTGTGAATTATACATGATGGTGAGGGAGGAAGTATTGAAATGTCGGAACATGTACAATATGAAATTTAATATTTTCATGAGAGAGATTCAATATGCGCAAAAAATGGATACCTGTATTCCGTTTTCAGAATTTATCAAAATGATGGAAAAACTTTTTTTGGATTCATGTGCCAATCATATTTATAATATTCAAGAGACGGTGGATAACATGGTATTCAAAGACTTGATGGATTATTATCATTTGGATTTTGAAAAGGTTCGTGAATTTTTAAATAGAAAAGATTTAGATTCTCAATCGTATCGATTTCATCATAAAAAATTTAATGTCTATACCAAGAAAGTCAAGGATGATAAAATATATTTCAAATTGTTTCATGTGGTGGATGATTGGATAGTGGATATTTTTGTAAAAGAGTTTGTGAAATATGATTTCAACAATTTGAATTTATTTTCGATTCAAAAGACGATTCAAAATTTTTTCAACAATGTTACTTATCAAAGTCTTCTTTTTGATTCTTTTGGGGATTATTTGGAAAGAAAATTTGTACAGATTCCCAAAAGTTCTGAACAAGATAAAAAAAAATCATTTACCAAGATGTTTTCATTCTTTTTCCATGAGAGGAAATCAACTGATATCCCGTAGGATAAAAGATGGTTTCCCTTTGGATTATTTTAATTTTCAAAATATGAATTTATATTTATGGGATATAATTTGTCTCGTGAAATTATATCGAGAAAGTCGTGAACGGACCAATCGTGATTTAACTTCTTTTCTTGGTAAATGGGAATATTACACCAAAAAACCAATCAATATGTTTCCGAAGGATATGGGGAATGACATTTCCGTGAATAGTGCACTCTATGCCATGAAATGTTTTTTCATCATTCCACAAGAAACAAAATTGGTGGATGGTTTGAGTGAACGATTTGCGTATTATTTTAAAAAATATTTTAAAAACAATTTAAGAGAAAAATTAAAAATACCAAAAATACGTCTTCAATGGATTCAAAAGAAATTTTCCATGGATATCTTTGATATTGAAGAAAATCCAATTTACTATTATTGTTGTCGTCAGGAACCGGATTTTTTTAAACAAATCTTGATTCGTGAAAAAGAAGGCATGGAAAGTTATTTAATCCCTGGGTTTCAACAAGAATCAGAAAAAATAAATTGTGCAATATTCCTTTTTTGTGCTCTCATAGACAAGGAGCAAGAACGAAGTCGATGTTGTCAATTCGTCCTTTTCCTTTTATTTGGGATTCAAATGGAATGTAAGAATCAAAAATATAATGTTATGATACAAAAAACCCTGCGACAACTTTCCAAACAAAAAAAAATTTTCCAACCCCCTTTTCATTTCATCCCCATGGATGAATATTTTTTTCATGATTATTCCACTGTATGTTCCATCTTGGTAAAAAAATATGAATTGTTTATCCAATATATCTTGGACGTTCAATCCATGTTTCACAACTCTGACTCTGAATTTGAAAAAAATGTCCATGACCATCTTTGCCTTTTTTTGGAAGATAATTTTTATACAACCTTGGTAGACGTTCAAGAAAATATCTCATCATGATGGATATTTCGAATGAATGGATGGATTTTTACAAGATATTTTAATTGCTGGGGATTTAACAATTTTGGTTTCGTCGTACTCCAAGAACGGTATTTCACCCTCGTCGAAGTTTTTAACTCGTCTGTATTGGGTGTCAAAAACAAAATCATGTTGAATTTGACAATTGTCTTTTTTAATGAAAAATGTACTTGTGATAAATGTAAAAAAAAATGGGAAAGAGATAAAAACCAATTCTTAAAATTAATATTGGTTGTATCAATATAAAATGAATACGTATTCAAAATACGGAAAATTTCCGTCTTGAAGGTTTTAATTTTTGATGATAATAAAGTTTCGTCCTGAATAATTTCTGAAATATCCATGGATAAAATTTTGACACATTCAAATATTTCCAGACATATCTGTTCTTTTTTCTCTTCATTGATAATCTGAGAAAAAATAATCGAAATGGAATCGATATGAAAACGAAGCATCTTGTCCCAATCAATCACATTCATTTCTTCATACGACAGAGAATTCAACTCATAATACAAAAACATAAAAGGTTTTATCATGATGGGCTCCAAATCCTTCACGGTCGTACATAAATAATCAATATCAAAAATACTTTTTTCAAAAACAGAATCTAATTCTTTTATATAAATGTCTACTAATGTTTCTAATTTAGGATAATTATAAATTAATTTTTTAACATCTCGTATCCACCCATACCACGTTTTTCTATCCCATTGTTTTATATAATTTTTTTTTTCAATTTCAAGTAATAATTTTTTGGGATGTTCAATATACAAAATATCCCCATTTTTATCTTTAACAAATTCAATATACTTGTCTAGATTTTTTATCGGTTTCATGATTAAATTTTCCAACGGATAAATCGATTCTTCCAAAATGAATCTTGATGTGATTGCTCTCAAACTAGTAATCAAACTACAAGAATTTTCAATGAAAAATAAAATCTTGAAAGGAATTTCCTTCATACGACTTTTATATTTTATTTTTTTCTTTCTTTATATCACTTATTTGAACGCAAAGAGAATACCATCATAAAAATGATAATTTATAAAACTAGCATGCTTTTGTAAAAAATCTTGAATTTCCTGTTTGTCTTTTTTCGAATTGATTCGATGCAGTAACATGCCCCCATCTTCCAAAACATGAATTGCTTTGGAAAAAGAAATGATGATATCGAGATAATCGGATACTTGAACCAATCGAAAAGACCCTTCCCGTATTCCATTATATTTTTCAAACTCGATATTAACAAAATCAAAATCATATTTTTCTTTCGCAAGGGCAATAAAATACTTATTCCCATCAATACCAAACATTTTCAATTCTGGAAATTTCATGGACAAAATTTTGGTACTCTCACCACTTTTACAATTTACATCCAATGCACACCCATCCAATTTTCTTGTTCTCAAAAACGCATTCATATTGAAATTGTTATTATCATTAATGGAATATGTGGTATTATACCCATAAGTGGATACTGATTTCTTGAAAAATACTCTCGGGATTGAATTTTTTACCATGGATTGTTGAAAAGCAAAAAGCCTACAAGACAAAAGGAACAGAAACATGATACGTAATGAAAACATTTCTTTCTTTAAATAAAAAATTACCATTTTTTTTATAAATATATATAATTTATTACTTATGAAACCATTTTAAATTTTCTAAAGCCCTTTTTTTTTGATTGTCTGGGATATAAGTGGAAGAGACACTCGTCTCGAATCCATCCCACATGCCACACTCAAATAAAAACCTCTCATGACTCGGAAGACAAGACGTCAAAATTGTGTCATCAACACATTCCAAAAATTCTTCCAATGAAGAATGATTCAAACAAGTAGTACACAACATGGCTTTCAAAAGAAAATCCTGATACTTTTCCACTTTTGGATGTCTATAAATCATACTGTGTAACTCCTCCCTTAAAGTAAACATTTTTTCAATCTCATACTTTACTTTATCACAAAAATATAACTCACCCTCCTTGATGGTGATATTATCAAATATTCTTTCAATGTTAAACGTCAATGGCATCCCGATTTGTTTCGCATCTCTCATCAAATAATCAATCTTGTCCACATCAAAAGACGAATAGGGATTGTTAATGAGATGATGGTACCATTTGTCTCGACGAGGTTTCCATATACAATCACAAATAAATTTATACTCTTTCATACTTATATCAATTTTCTCATTCGTGACTGGATTCGGATTGTCCATAATATACTTTAATATCTGACAAGAACGCTCCTCATGGGAAACTGGTAATTCGCTTTTCTTGGATAGCCTCTCTACATACTGGTCATATAAATGACTAAATGGACCATGACCAATATCATGCACTAATCCAGCAATACAAAGTAACTGTTTTTCCCTATCGGACAATCCAAGTACCTGATTATTTTCCTCCAATTTGTTTAATAATTTTCTTGTTACATGATAGACCCCCAAGGAATGTTGAAATCTCGTATGGGTGGCCGTCGGAAAGACCTTATAAAGAAGACCCGTCTGCTTTATATAATGTAATCTTTGAAATGGCGTAGTATTAATAATTGAAAAAGCCAACTTGTCCACCTTTATATTATTCCACAAATAACAATAAAATATTTTCTCATCCATCATTCTATTTTTTTCTCCGAAAAATGAATTTTTATAATTTCTATATAATAAAATTAAAATAATTTCATGTTAGATTTTTGTAGTAAATTTTCACACAATGCATATTTCGGTGGATATCCATCCAAAGACGAATTTTATGCATTAATACATGACCTCCAAATTGAATATTTTATAGACTTTACAACCTTGAAAGAACGAAAAAATCTATCTTATAATTATGAATTCGACTTGGTTAATTTTCATAATAAAAAATACCTCAATTTTTGTATTCTAGACAATAAAATACCAACATGTACTTCTTCATTTCTTCGCTTGGTCGCTTACGTTTCGGATAAAATTAAAAACGGCGCTTCCGTCTACCTCCACTGCAAAGGAGGACACGGGAGGTCCACCCTCTTCGTAGCATGCGTTTTAATATATATTCACTCTTATGATTTACACATTTCATTGGAAAATACCAAAATCTTTCATAAAAATCGTAAAAATTTAAAAGAAAAATACAAAGACATGGAAGTACCACAATGTCTCTGTCAAAGAAAATACATAAGTGATATACACGATAAAATTCTAAACAAACATTTGATATAAAAAAATGATATTTATTATAAAATTTAGATTAAAACAAAAAATATGGAAAATAAAATTTGCCATTCAATGAATGATGATTTTTCAGATAATTATGATTCATCTGTCTATTCTTCCGAGGATGAATCCTACTATGAAGAATATGATGAAAATGAAGATGAAGAAAATTACAGAAACATGGAAGAAAACAATGAAATGGTGGATGAATATGGAGAATATTATTCATCCAATACACCACAACGGCATGACCCCGTAAAACCCTCACCTATGATTAGTAAAGTAGATTGTACAATACCAGAAATCAATCCCTGGACAAAACAAAAAAATACTCCCTCTATCCCCTCTAGCACAACGTCCACCACCAATGTAAAATCCTTGAAGGATATTATGAAAGAACAAGTCGTCGAAGAAGAAATTCTGAAAAAAAAAAAAAAGAAAACGACGAAAAAGAAAGATTGCAAAAACAAAAAAGCAAGTTTATGCTTCTGACTCAATCAAATCAAGAAAAAGTCGTGAAAAAAAAAACAATCATTCGACGCAAACCAAAAACAAAATAGTCTTTCTTCTTCAATTGCTATCGATTTCATTCATATCTACAATTTCATCACTGTCCTCCCGTTTTTCTTTCTCAACAACAACACTTCCTCCTCCCAAGTTATAATATCGATTATGCCACTCTCCTACACATTTGGCGAAATTGCCACATGTATCACAATAAATCAAATTCTTACAAAAAACCAAATGCATGATATCCATATCCACCTTCTCATTCGACAAGATATCCACTAATCTATGATTTAATTTGGAAATGAAATATTGTATTAACTCAATATTCTTTTTATAATTCTCATCATCATAACACCATACTTTTCCTGGATAAAAACGATTACTAAAACGGTGATGTCCATAATGCATGGCCGTGACAATAATTACCTTTTTGGAAATATCATAATTTCGCAATTGCTGCAAAATCTTTACGATATTTGGGATTGTCAAACCTCGGTCATTCAAATCATCTCCCGTCCTCAAATGAATCAAAACATGGTCGTCACCATAATAATCTAAATTCATTTTATCTCTATTTAATACAATTGTGTCATATAAATCTTCATGTTTTTTTGTAAAATATTGACGTAATAATGTCTTTTTATACTTTTTTTTTTTCAAAATTTCTTTCACAACCGGATGCTCTTTTTTGAATTTTTTCACATCAGCGACACGATAAATTTCATTGTCTTTTAAAACTTTTACTTTCTCTTTTATTTTTGTTTCAGTCCACTCTTCTTTATTATCAAGATTATTCCAATTCAATTCTTTTTTCTTCATAGTTGACATTTGTTTACTTACAATAATTAAATATCTTTATTTGCTTTTTTTTTTTCATTTTTTTTTTCTTTTTTTTTTTTAATTTATAAACATTCACGAACTAGAAAAATAATGTTGAACCCTACCCAAGGTCTGATTGATAGAAATAAAATATATTCCAGTCCACAAGAAGAAAAATCTGTACCTTTTACTTCACAACCCAAGAAACGTACAAGATATCAGCCAAATCCGCATGGTTTAAGATATCAGCCAGTGGCGGTAATGAGTGAAGACTTAAAAAAATACCAATATTTTCCGCAATTTATAAATTTATTATTTTATTTCAAAATATTTATTATTTGTTTAGGAATTTTTTCCATTTTTTTGAGAATTTACGATTTTGTTTCATCGACAAGTTCCGATAGTCTGATAAATAATATTGATTATTTAAATTATATTGCAGTATTAATCCTTGTCTTGATATCTTCCGTATATATTGTTTTTATTTATAATAAGAAATATTATTCTATTATTCAGGAAATGCATAGAAAAATTTATGATACATTCAGTATATCTACAGATATAGAAAAGGGATATCAAAATGATATTTTGGAGAGTTTAATTTTTTGGATGTTCATATATTTTATAATCCTTGTTTTTTCAATTTTAGTATCTAAATTTACAAACAATTTAAATTATACGACTGAATTATTATAATTTTTTTTTGTATATAAAAAAAAAAAACAATGAATTGTAAAATATCTATTTATTTAGCCTATGGCATGTCAATTTATATCGCAGCAAGTATTTATTATTTGATTTTCACTTATAATTTAGGTACACCTTTCAAAAACTCTTTGACACCAAAACAGAAAATTATCAAAGAAAAAGCGGTAAAGAAACGAAAAACTATTTTTTATCAAGGCGTTTTTTTATCAACCATATTTTTGCTAATTATAAAACCATTTGAAAAATGTAATTAATTTTTTTTTTTTCATGAAAATCAATTTAAAAAAAAAAAAAAAGTATGAAAAAAAGATAAATGTCTACCACTCCAAAACCAAAAAAAGATGAAAATAAAATTGACATGTTCGAAAATTTACGAAAAAAATATATCGATTCCTTGACCCCGGAGGAAGTCGAAGGGTATAAAAAATTTGGAGAGAAATTTTACAGTCTTGATTTTACATCCCAGTTACCATCCGACACGAAAACAATTCAGTTAGAAGAATGTCTTGCAAATATATGTCGTGGTCTTGATTCTGGTCTTCATCCATTTTATATTGAAAAAGAAGAAGAAAATTTATTAAAAGCTGCCTATGGTACGGAATGGTATAAACGATGGGGTTATGAAAACAAAAAAATATAATTTCGTTTTAATAAAAACGATGCGAAATAATAATTCTAAAAAATGTATGGAAGTAAATAATTTTTTGGGTATTTTTCCCCAACATATTATTTATTATTTTAACAAACTAGATGTTCGTAATTATGTCATCAATAGTCATATTACAAAATATAAAAAACAAGACAAATTTTCGAATTTCGGTACCATCAATATCAAAAACAAATCTAATGGAGAGATTGTTTTGTGCCCGGAATATGATATAAAAACCTGGAAAAAATTTAATAAATTAAAAAAATCCGATTATCATGATAAAAATATTAATAATTTTTTTCACCGAATGAAAAATATTTTTTTATTGAAACCCAAAACGATTTTTACCGTCTGTCTTCATTACAATAAAGTAAGTGTTCATTTTGTTTCCTTTATCTATAACAGACATACAAAAGAATTGGTTTCCTTTGACCCGGGTGTTCAGGTATATGAGGAAGGTCAAGAGGTTATCGTACCAACTATCAAACAAGCAATGGAAAATTCAAAATTATTGAAAACAAATACAGAATTAGGTAATAAATGTTATCAACATCGCTATTTTTTCCAAAATGAACCGATTGGAATTCAATATAATTCCAAAACGAAAGATGCTTTTTGTCAAAATTGGACCCTGTATTTTTTGGTGGAGCAAATCAAATCCCATAACATTATTCGTAAAGTTTGTAGAATCCACCCAGCCAATCGAGAGATTCACCTTTTTCGAGATTTTATCATTCCCATTTTAAGAGACAAAAAAAAATTCATTCATGATATCTCTTTTTCTGTTTTCATAGACTCTGGAAAAGTATACGATGCAAATAATATGCTTAAAATGTTACAATTATATATATCTTCTTGTAAAACCCATATATGTTCCAAAAAAAAGGTATCTAATTCTAAAAAGAATCAATCAAGTACAAACGTTTGTCTGGTGAATTCATTGGTCCAAAAACATTAAAATGGAAGAGGAAACTAAAACTAGAACATTGAATTATCAACTCAAAGTTCCTAGTACGATGTCTGTCAATGATGCATTTCATATGTATATCAATGAAATGTGTAATGTATGGATAAATATGCATCAAAACAATTATACCATATCCAAAATCAAAAAATCGAGAAAGATTACCAATTCTCCAAACATTCCGAAAAAACCACCTTCGAAGATTACCAATTCTCCAAACATTCCGAAAAAACCATCTTCGAAGAGAATCGATTCTTCGAAAATTATCAAAAAAACATGTGGAACAAAAAGGAAATCAAAATCTCCAATCAGGAAACAACAATCCAATCAAAGAAAAAAATCTCTGGATTCCAAAACAAAGAAAAACAAAAAAGATGAATCGTCATCGGATGAATCTGATGGAATAGACGACCTCGGGGATGAGGATGAAAAACGTATAAAGGATACTTTTTATCAAACAAAAAGTAATCTTGAGAAAATTAAAAGAGAAAATTTTTTCAATACTACTACAAAACAACCATTGGAAAATGTTTTCGAAGATTCTGATAATGAAAATTCATCCGACAAATCCGACGAATCTGATTCCGAAAAGTCGGATGCAAATAATTTCTCTGAAGAGGACCAAAATGCTGATGAATTTACCAATCATGGTACCCCTTTTATCTAAATATCAATAACAAACAAAAAAATGATTCTTTTCATATTATGAAGAATTTCAAAAAAAAAATATGAAAAAGAAGGAATTGATTTTGTTATGTAAAGAAATGGGTATAAAAGGGATTTCATCCAAAAAGAAAATAGAAATTGAAAATATATTGAAAAAAAATAAAATTCAAGAAATGTCCATGAAAAGTCTGGATACGAAAGACCCGATAAGTTTGGAGCCTTTTCAAGATTGGGAACTGTCGGAATTATTCGATGCGATTTTTGTGAATCAGTACTTTTACAAAACTAGTTCCATCGATGCTTATATTAATTCGGTATCAAGTCATTCATATCGAGACCCCATCAATCCAACTCTTTGTATTCCAGAGACGATAGTACAAAAATATTGTAAAGAAAAAGAAAAAAAAGTATCCATAGAAATCATATATGATATGTTTACAAAAGATAATTTTAATTTTTATTTTTTAATTTTATCTCTCTCATCGGATAAATTCATCAAAACAAGACTTCCTACCAAGATAATTTTTGGTAAATGTTATATTTTAATTGGTATCTTCCCAGCGGATATTTCAATCGAAAATGATACTTTAAAAAGTTTAGACGTATCTTCCACTAGTGAATGCATTCTTTTTAAAATTATGGAGTTGTATACTTCTGAAAAAATGATAGAATCGAAACAAAATTATATTGAAATAAAATCCATCCCATCTTTACCAATTTGTCATTTAAATTGGATTCATAATAATTCAATCGATACGATATCTCCTCATTCTTTATACATGAAATTGTTAAAAAATTTGGATGAAGTTTTGTAAATATTGGTCAAATTTAAATAGACTAAGTATTGGTCCAAATAACATAACAAACATGAAATAAGGTTCGTTTGATATATATATCATAAGGATTTGAAATAAAATCAAAAAGATATTCATGGGTAATAAAATGTAATATAAAATTTCGTAATAATATTTATTCACATTTATTGAAATATATACATCAATTATATAAAATATAATCAAGTATAAATATCCTAAAATAAATTTAAAATTTTGTTCAGATTTGGGTGGGTATATATAATTATGGAAAATAAATAAAGCATTGATTATCGTTTTGAATAAAAAAAATAATATTATCCTTTGCCATACAGATACATAATTTTCATCTTCAATTCGTTTTTGTTCTTTTTTTTTCTCTTCTTCGATTCGTTTTTGTTCTTTTTTTTCCTCTTCTTCGATTCGTTTTTGTTCTTTTTCCTCTTTGTCGATTCGTTTTTGTTCTTCCCTTTCTTGATGTAAATATAAAATGTATAATAATACAGAAAAATAAAATAATTGTATCATTTTTTTTTTTCTTTAAAGAAAAAAAAAAAAAAGATGGATTCGTTTCATCAAAAAAGTATCGAAAATTCGAAAAAAGAGAAGGATTCCAATCCATATGGTTTTTGTAAATGGAAAAAAATACCAAAAGAGAATCCTCAGGGGACAAATTGTCCTGAGTATTTGTTAGAAGCTTTATTTTCAGGTCTTATAAAATAATATTTTTTTTTTTATCACTATATAAATAAATGTATCAGTAAAAGAAAATAATGTTCTCGAATGAATGGGACCGTCTTCATAGAGATAAAATTTTTACAAAAGATGATGAAGAGAAACGAACAAATTTTATCAATAATGGAAATTTCATAGTAAAATATCAAGAATTGGAATCCATTTCGATTGAATTTGATTGTTTGTATCTTGATTGTTCATGGAATAAAATTTGTAGAATTGATAATTTATTAAATGCTTATCATTTACTTGTTTTTGAATGTAATAGTAATAAAATTGAAAGATTAGATGTACATGTATTAATAAATTTGAAATCATTGAGTTGTAATTTCAATAATTTAAAATATATTGATGGATTAGAATGTTGTGAAAATTTGGTATCTTTACATTGTTATATGAATGATTTGGTAGAATTGGATTTGAAAAATTTATCCAAGTTGGAAAACCTGAGTTGCTCCAATAATAAAATTAATATGTTGAAAAATTTGCAAGATTGTACGAATTTGAAACAATTAATTTGTTGGCGGAATCAATTGACATCTTTGAATTTAAAAAACTTGAATGAATTAGAATTATTGGATTGTAGTGAAAATAAATTGAAACAAGAAAAATTCATTGGTTTGCAAGATTGTCGTGCGTTAAATATTTTAAAATGTAATTCTAATTTATTTCATATTATTGATTTGAATGGATTATACAATTTGAAAGAATTGAATTGTTCGAACAATCATTTACATTCGATTATTGGAATATATTATTGTCAAAATCTTGAAATTTTAAATTTTGATGAAAATGAAATTCATTCCATTTACATTGGTTCGTTGAAAAATTTGACGGACTTGTCTTGTAAACATAATTCATTCTCCAACACATATAGTATTTTTGGAATTGAAGAATGTATAAAATTAAAAAAGATTTCTTTATCAGACAATTCCATGCATTTTTTGGATTTGAGGAATGTCGTGGGTATCACTCATTTTAATGTCTCTTCTAATTGTTTGGGAAATACATTCAATTATATGGATTGGAAAAATTTACAATATCTAAATTGTAGCAATAATTTGATTACAGAAAATATTTCTTTGGAAAATATGATTCATTTATATGAACTTGATTGTTCGAATAATGAATTAAAATCAATCAAGGGTCTAGAAAAATGTATCAAACTGTATCATTTTAATTGTAGCCACAATCGGATTCGACGACTCAATTTGTGTCAAGATAAAGAAAATATCTTACAATTTTTGAATTGTTCCCATAACGATTTAGTTGAATTGGAAATAGATGGATGTATTTACTTGGAAGACTTGGATTGTAGCTCCAACAAAATTACACAATTGAAAATTACAGAAAACCCAAATATAAAAAATATCAATATAAAATCAAACAAAATTGCAATCATTGAAAAAAAAAGAAAAAATTTGAAAATACATATCGATATATATACAAAAATTATTTATTTGGATGATAATTTATCCGATTTGAAAATGAAAATAGAAAATCTTCGTAATATGGACTTGTCAAGTGAAAACATACCAATTTGTTCCATGTGTCGGTCGATTCCACTGTACCCCGTCAAAAATGTCGTGGGAAATCATATCCAAACCTATTGTAAAGAATGCTCCATTCGATGGTTTGTCATTGAACGTAAAAACAAAGACCCCAATACTGGGATTTTCATGTTTAATTCCATGAAAGAAGATGTTATTTTTAATCAATTATATGAAAGAATTATTCAAATGTTATATTCAAAATATTTTAGAATAATAGTTTAATATTATTTTTGAAAAGAAATTTTTTTGTCTCTAGGGTATCTACTTTTACCTCGGAAGAATCTCGTATTGAAGAAATGATTAATGAATCCGAAAATCGTTCACAATCAAATAAAGTTCGTCCGACTACAAAATTCAAATCACGGGTATCCAATTTTTCCGTGATTGTTTCCAATGTTTTACACTCCTGAATCAATTCATACGACTTGCAAGGACCAACTAAATGAATATTCTTGTTGTAATCATTCCCACACATGATACAAAAATCTTTCAATTGAGTATAGGTTAAATTTAATTCCATCAATAAACTATCCATTTGGATACTGTCCAAATGACCTCTCTTCAAATCAAGATTGAAAAACATTTCTTTACAACCATACGCAATGACATCGGTATCTTCCGTCAAAATGGAATCAACAATATCCTTTTTATTTAATAACACACATAATGATTCTGCTTCTTGATTGTCAACGGCCACCATATACTGAATATTCATCTGCGAAAACATGTCCATTAACAAATTGAAATCCTCTTTTGTGATTGGTACCAAATTTTTTCCCATTTTCATCATTTTAATTGATATTTCATTATACGTAAACATTTCGTTTTGTTTCAACTTTTTTAAATATTCAAATAATGATTTATAATTTTCAAAATCATGAATGGACAAGGATTTTTCATGATTATTCGAATCCTCTGAAAATTTATACCAGTCCTCCAATATATTACTAATTTTATTTTTTACTTTTGCTCGATTTATCATCCTCTCCTCCCGTTCTTTATCTTTCTCCGGTGGAGCTTTTCCATCAAAAACAAAAATAAAATGAATATTATTTGAAATCAACTTGTATATCAATGTATAAAATCCAGACATCCATTTGTATCCCAAACTACTTTTATATCTACACATAAATATAGAAGTATCAATCGCGATTCTTTTCCCACTTAATATACTTAATTCAACTTTCTTATACGAATTTGGTGCTTTTTTTCTCATAAAAGTATGAAAATTCTTAATTCCCATTTTTTATTATATAAAATAATTAAATCATAATTCAATTTTTTTTTATTCTCCTTTCAGAATACACATTCTCTTTTTTTTATCAAATTGAAATTGACTACTCGTAATCATTTTATGGACAAACATTCCACTTGCAACACAAACACCAGTCCCTACTAAAACAAACAATGGTATAATCTCAGCACGTTTATACATTACTTTTTGAATATTCCTAAATCTTTTCATCCAATTTTTGATAAACATGTTGTTTTTATTACGGGGTGAATTATTTTTTTATATCTATTTTTTTTTTTGTTTATTCTTTACGTATTTTGATAGGTTTCCACAATGTTGGATTGGTATAATAATATAACCTTTTGGGTATACGAATATTTGTCATTTCCAACGTATGCTCTTCTACTTTTCCGGTTTTTCTGTTTAATGTATATAAAGATGTACCATATAATTTTATATTAAGACTACAAAAATATATCCACTCAATCAAAAATCTATCTGGTAAAATGGAGACATTTGAAATTTCAATCCTTGCATCTCGTTCCCATATTTTCAAAAAATTTTTTAAAGCATCCATACTTCTCACATACAACTCTTTATTTTCTTCAATCACTTTGACCTTTCCAACATAAAAATTGATTTTGTTATCATAAATATTGATATCTGGTCTTTCGTCAAAAAATTTTATATATTTATTTCTAATTGTATTCAAGGTATGGAAATGATGAAAACATGAAACAGTTGAAAATAAAGAAATTAAAGAAAATATTGAAATAAATTTCATGACCTTTCTATAAAGGAATTACCTTTTTAAATCAATTTGTTGGACAATCTGGTTTCTTAATATTTTTAATAGCTTCATCACTTATATTATCTGCAATTTTTTCTCGGATAGTTCCTATCCATAAATTTTTCATGTTTCCCGTTAAATCAAAATAACCGACATTTTTTTTTTGTAAATCAATCTTTATCGTTTTTACTTTGAGATATGTAAAAAAAGAAACATCGGGAAAATCTATTTTGACAGAAACATAAAACATGTAAAAAGTAGCAAAAAGAATTAAAAATGGAAATAATATATAATAAATATTTAAAATGTACTTTATGATGGGTCTGTTTTTTGATTTTAAATAATTGAAAAAAGGAAGATACACGGACCTTACTTTTTGATTTAACTCATCGTCTTCAATTGGATTTAGAATAATGTTAACTTTCCCATCGATATTTTGATAATCTGAAATATATTTTACATAAACCAAAATCATGATTATACCAAAAGCATACGTGAGATAATATGTTAGGGGACATTTTTGAAAATGTATAAGCAGAACAAAAATGAAAAATAAAATAAAAAAATAATTGAGATATCTCAATCTCAAATTTAAAATTAGAAATTCCTTGAGAAGCTTACTATTCTCATAATAATTGAAATACACCATTTATTAAAAATAATAATTAAAAAAATATTATTTTTTTTAATTTCAAAAAAAATTTTATCAAATTTAAATATTTTTTTTTAATGTCTTTTCTCTCATGGGAAAATCTTTCTTCTTTTTTTTTTTTCCAACATCTTTTTCATGGGAAAATATTTCTTTTTTTTTTCTCAAATGTATTTTTAACAAGAAATTGTTTTTTTTCCTTTTTTTCTTGTTTGTTTTGGAGCCTCAACGGGCTTTACGACCTCAATATTCTCAACTACAGGAATTGTATGTTTGGGAGATTCGACAGTTTCTTCCTCGATACATTCTTCTGTTTCTTCTTCTTCTTCTTCCTCTTCTACATAAACAATCTCTTCTTCGAATTCTCCACCTTCACCAAAAGACTTGATGGAAAGTTTTTCATCTTTCACGGGTTCCGAATTATTTCGCCAATCGAGGGAAACACCAAATAAAGCGCTTCGTAAATCGAAATCAGGGATTTTGAATCCAACCTCTGTCAATTTAAGTTGAAGTGAGATACAATTTCCAATGTAAATGGATTCAACTTTGATGGCAAATTGGACATCGAAAGAAAAACCTTTTCTTTCCAAGAGACAGCATTTATTATCTCTATCGATGGTCAAACACGGGTCGATTGATTTTTGGTCATTCAAATCGATAAAATTGGTCATGATTAAATTATCCTTTTTGGAAAACATACATTTCGCATATAATTTTGGTGCCTTTCCTGGAATTTTTTCACCTTTTTCCATAGGATAATAGATTGGGGACAATTTTTTCAAATCACCCTTTTCTAAATCATAACGTTCAATTTTGCTTCGATTTTCCACAAGATGAGTTTTTGATTGATTACAAATGCTTTCAAGACAATCTAAAAAGGATTGTTCTTCTTCAGAAACATTCAAAGTGGAAGTCAAATTTACAACGAGGGTGTAACCTGTCAATTTATCGGTAATTCTGTCTCTATCTTCCTTCATTCCCCAACATTTTAAGGATGGTGGACTTGCAATGATTAAATCACCGATGTCATTGCCGTATTCATACGAAAATCGGATTCTTTTGAAAGAAACTTTAGAGTTAGGTATTTGTACAATTTCTGGATTGGAAAAAGAGATTTTATTACAATCGAAATTTAATGGACTTACAAATTTGGTATTCATTCTTCTTTATTTTTGATAATTCTAAAATTATATTTTTTTTTTCATTTTTTTTTTTTCATGGCATTTTCGAAAATAAAATATTTATGGATTATTATCTTGAAGATGGTGGTTGTTGAGGATTTTCTTGCATTTTCACCATGATGTCTTGAACGGTTCGCATCATGTCATTCATGTCAAATGGTTGATTCGCATCATTCGATGGAATTGGTAAACTCTTGAATAAATCATTCATAATTCCACTATTCATTATATTTCCTACGATTTCCATCGGATTGCTTTCATTCAAATTTGTGTTTTCCAATTGTTTTGTTAAATTCTCAAACATATTCTTGAATGGATTGTCTTCAGAAACCGGATTGGAAACAGAGCTATTCATGGGTTTCTTCAATGTTAACACATTTTCAGCTTTTGAATCAGGTACGGTCAAGGCAAGCAAGACCAATAAATGTTCCCAAATCGTATCCCTATCATCTTCCGATGCTTTCTCAAATATAGAATTTATATTTATATATATTTTATCAGAATATTTTATATAATTTTCATTTAATTTATTCTTTTTTTGCTCAAGAATAGCAATTTTGTTTTCTTGTAAAAAACTCTGAAAAATCTCGACATGTTTCTTTCTCTGTACTTGATGTACGATGCCCGTATTTTCCAACAAAAGATTATACAATTTGATTTCATAAAAATATTGACCATAATTTTCTTGCAAACTTTGAACAAAACATACAATTTGATTGTAAATTTTTTCATCATATACTTTACATGTACTTTCAGTATTCTCTTCTATATTCATGGAGTCTTCCTGTATAATATCCATATCATCGTTTGATTTTTCCATTTTTATTATCATAATTTTTTTTCTTTAAATAATAATTTTCTAAAATACAATTATTTTTTTTCTTTTGTTTGTAGGTACTCCGATGTCATTATTTTTGCAAATTTTGAGAAAAAAGCTCTTGTCCCATCCAGAAAAAAGAAAATTGTCATTGTACATGTATACAGGAGGGGTGCAGCATAATGAAATGGAAGAAGTCTACCAAGAACTTGTCCATGAGATTTATGATAAAATAGAAATCAAATCTATTTTGGAAGGAATTTGCCAGAAAATTGAAAATAAATATCCAGAGTGAATAAAAATATTTATTTTTCTAAAAGTTCTTTTTCTAAAAGTTCTTTTTCTTTCATTTTGTTGTTCATTACCAAAAATTTGTATTGATTTTCATTTCTTTCTTGCATCATATCCAGCATTTTTTTCATGATTTGTTTTGTGTTTTTTTTACTTTTTTCCTCCATTTCAAACAATTTCCGTTTTGTTTGACCATAGACATCGAAAA
>MDTG01003495.1_pt1 | contig 18730 bp, 19 predicted proteins | sample 811421 | NCBI WGS metagenome assembly MDTG01 (sample SAMN05326645, study PRJNA326480) | marine metagenome | isolation source: seawater | place: Pacific Ocean: South East | collected 2011
GCTTCTCCATCTATAGAATTTTTAAAAAAAGGAATTCATGTTATTTGTGATAAACCTCTAACAGCAACAATGGAAGAAGCTGATGAATTATATAGTGTAGTAAAAAAATCTGATGCACATTTTTTTTTAACACATAACTATAGTGGCTATCCTGTAGTGAGAGAAATGAAAAGATTGGTAAAAGAAGGTGTTATTGGCAAGGTTAGAGTCTTAAAAGGCATGTACTTACAAGGTTGGTTAACAAATAAAGAAGAGGACAAAGGGTTAAAGCAAGCTGAATGGAGAACTGATCCTTCAAGAAGTGGTTCTGCTGGAGGTGTTGGAGATATTGGGAGTCATACAATGCATTTATTAGAATTTGTATCTGGTCACAAATTACAATCAGTTGCTGCAGATTTATCAACTTTTGTGAAAGGAAGAAAGTTAGATGATGATGCAAGCATATTAATTAGAATGGATAAAGAAGTTAAAGGCAGTTTGTGGATTTCTCAAGTTGCTGTTGGAGAAGAAAATAATTTTAAAATTTCTATCTATGGAGAAAAAGGCGCTTTACATTGGGCTCAAGAAAATCCTAATTATGCTAGATTAAGTATTCACGGAGAATTAGATCAGATTATCACTAGAGCAGGACCTATTCACAAAGAAACTTCAATGGCTAATGTACGTATACCACCAGGACACCCAGAAGGATACTTAGAAGGTTTTGCTCAAATATATACTGATGCTGCAGATGTTATACAAGGATCTGAAAAATCAAAACAATTATTAGACATATTACCTAATGTTGAAGATGGTTTACATATTATGAAATTTATTAACGCAGCAGTTGAATCAAGTATAAATAATTCAAAGTGGATCGATATTTCTTAATTGAGAAAGGTTATTTTGATGGGTATAGATTTATAAATATTAGGCTCTTCCAGAAAAAATAGATAGTTTACTGGGATCTACACCCAATATTTCATAAGCTTGATTCCATTTGTTTGAAACTTCATTATCAAATAAAAAATTATTATCTACAGATAGGGGCATCCAGCTGTTTTGAAGAATTTCATCTTCTAATTGTCCAGGGCCCCATCCAGCATATCCCAATGCTAAAATACTTTCTTTTGGGCCTTTTCCTTTTATTAATTCATCAAAAAATTCAATTGTACTAGTTAGTACTACACCTTTGCTAATTTTAAGAGAATCTTTGCTTATTTCTTCGTCAGAATGCAGGACAAAACCTCTGCCGCTTTCAACAGGACCACCATATCTAAAAAATAGTTTTTTATTGTTAAGAGTTTTGTCAATACCTAATTGTTCCAAAAGATCAGGATAAAGATCAAAATCAATTTTTTTATTAATAATAAAACCCATTGAACCTTCCTTTGAATGAGCGCATATATAAATAACAGATTTAAAAAACCTTTGATCTTCAAGTGAAGGTTGCGAAACTATAATTTTTCCTGTTAAATCCATAACTTTAAATTTATTACTATTATATTATAAATATTAATTACAAATAAGTAACATATAGAATACAAATATAAAGTTAAAAAAATGTTAAAATATTTAATTTTTATATTGATAATTTTATTTTCTAAGAATTTATATTCTTTGGAAACAGAATGGAGTATTGGTCCAGAGTCTAAAGTGCGCCTTATTTCTCCTATAAGTCATAATAATAATGAGAACAAATTAATTTTAGGGATAGAATATGAACTTAATGAAGGATGGAAAACTTACTGGAAATCTCCAGGAGAAGGTGGTTTTCCTCAACAAATTAATTGGGAACTTTCCAAGAATATTAAAAATTTAAAAATTTTGTGGCCTACTCCTAGCTATTTTGAAATACTTGGATTCAATTCAATTGGATATTCAGAAAAAGTAGTTTTTCCCATTGAAATTGAAATTGAAAATATTAGAAATGAAACCTCACTTATATTTGATGTTAATTATTTAACATGTGAAAAAGTTTGTATTCCTGCAAAAGCTTTTTTACAAATGAATATTCCCCCAGGGAAAGCTAACTATACCAAATATAATTATACTATACAAAAAGCATTATCATTTGTTCCAAGAAAAATTAGTGAAAATTCCAATAAGAGTATTAATTTTAATACAAAAGCTTTCAAAAATGAAAATAAAGTTTCCATCATAATTAATATTTCGTCAAAAAATATTATTAAAAATCCAGAAATTTTTATTCACTCTGAATATGGTTTACCAGTGTTAAAACCAAAAATTAAATTTTCAACAAATTTAAAAAATATAGAAGCAAAATTTGATTATGATAAATCAAATTTTCCTACAAATAACTTTTTTATAAATGCTGTATTTAAAGACTCCCAAAATACTTTTCAATTTGATGAAGATGTAGATATAGAAAATTTTTCTAAAATCAGGTTATTAAATAACTCAATAATTTATATTTTATTAATAAGTTTAATTGGAGGAGTTATTTTGAATATTATGCCATGCGTTCTCCCTGTTCTTTCTATAAAAGTTTTAAGTTTATTAAATAAGCCTAAAGATAGTTTATCTATAAGAAAAAGTTTTTTAATCACTTCATTAGGGATTGTAAGTTCATTCACTCTTTTAGCAATTATATTGGTTATATTAAAACTAATCGGAATAAATATTTTTTGGGGATTTCAATTTCAACAACCAATTTTTTTATTACTAATAGCATCAATTATTTTTTTATTTTCAATAAACATGTTTGGTTTTTTTGAATTTAAAGTTCCTCAATTTATGAGCTATAATTTTTTAGATAATCAAAATAAGAATTATATAAATGATTTTTTTAATGGTTTTTTTGCTACAATTTTGGCAACTCCTTGTTCAGCACCATTTGTTGGAACAGCAATTACTGCAGCCTTTACACAATCATCACTAGCTATGATTGGTATATTCATATTTATGGGTTTGGGTATGTCATCACCATATCTATTAATTTCAACTTTTCCTTCCATAGCTAAAATTTTACCTAAACCAGGTAAGTGGATGCAAATAGTAAAATATTTTCTTGGTACATTGCTTTTTGCAACATTTGTTTGGATAGTTTCAATATTAGCAAACAATTATTTTTTTGAAAAATTTTCTAATTATAAAAATGACTCTGATTGGTTAGATTTTAATAAAATTAATTTACAAGATTTAAAAAATGAAAATAGTATTATTTTTATTGATATAACTGCAGACTGGTGTGCTACCTGCCAATTTAATAAAATTAATGTTATTAATTCAGAGGAAATAAAAGAATATTTTGAAAAATTCGATGTTATTAAAGTACAAGGTGATTGGACTAAACCAAATAAAAAAATTGAGAATTATTTAAAAAGTTTTGGCAAATTTGGAATTCCTTTCAATGTTATATATGTTGGTCAAAATGATACAGTGATATTATCAGAATTATTATCAAGAGATGATATTATAGATATTTTAAATTAAATAACAAAAAAATCTAATAATTAATTATAAGTCTATTACTTTTCCAGGATTCATAATGTTATTTGGATCAATGCTTTTTTTTAAAATTTGCATTAAGCTAATATTATCTGGATGTTGCTTTTTTAAATATTCTTTTTTGTTAATACCTATTCCATGCTCTCCTGTTACAGTTCCATCAAGTTGTAGAGCTTTATTTATTAATTTATTGCTAAATTCTCTTATCATTTTGTGGTCCTCTTTTTTTAAAGGATCATACATAATTGTAGAATGAAAATTTCCATCTCCAACATGACCAACCATAGGTGCTTTTAAGCCATATCTTTTTATTTCATCTTCAGCAAACTTTATACATTCTACAAGATTTGAAATAGGAACACACACATCAGTAGTATAAACTCTGATATTATTTTTTTGAGCTTTAACAGAATAATAGACATCATGTCTTGCTTTCCATAACTTATTTCTTTCTTCAATATTTTCTGCCCATTTAAATTCATTACCTTTATTATTTTTTGAGATCTCTTCAACAACTGAAATTGACTCTTTATTTGCATTTTCACTCCCATGAAACTCATAAAATAGAGTTGGTTTTGCTTCTAAATTTTTTAGACTTGAGTAATTTATACTTATTTCCATTTGATCTTTATTAAGCATTTCTATTCTAGCAATTGGAACACCATATTGAATAATTTCTTGAGCAGTTAAAACTGCTGATTCTAAGTCAGGAAAATGACAGACTGCACTCATAATATTTTCAGGTATAGGAGAAAGACGAAGATGTATCTCGGATATAATTCCTAAAGTTCCTTCAGATCCAATAAATAAATTTGTAAGATTATATCCAGCCGAAGTTTTTTTTGTTCTTGTGCCTGTTTTGATTATATTTCCATTTGGCAATATTACTGTTAACCCAGTTATAATTGTTCGCATAGTTCCATATCTAACTGCCATCGTTCCTGATGCAGAAGTTGCAGCCATACCTCCAAGAGAAGCATCAGCTCCAGGATCAATAGGAAAAAAAAGACCTTTATCTTTTAATTCTTCATTTAGTTGTTTTCTTGTTACAAATGCTTGAACGCGGCAATCAAAATCTTCAGGAAATACTTCTAGTACTTTATTCATATTTTCGAGAGAGACAGTTATGCCATTTTCATTACCAACTGCATGGCCTTCTAAAGATGTTCCTGTTCCGAATGGAACTATTGGTACTTTATGTAAATTACATAGATTTACAATTTTTGATATTTCCTCGTTATTATTTGGGAAAACTACAGCTTGAGATAATATAGGATCAAATATATCTTCACCTCGAGCATAATTACTCCTTAATGATTCGGAAGTTGAGATTCTATCCCCAAAAATAGAAACAAGTTCATTTTGCAATATTTTGTTTTTCATGTAATTGAAACTTATTATAACAAATTAAGCAAATAAAAATAAAGAAAAAATATGAATACAACACCATTGTCACTTAATGAAATATATGAGTTAGCTAGAAAAACATTAATAAATAATGGATGCAATGAGTTGAATGCTGAAGCTGTAGCAAATACTGTCACATTTGCTGAAAGAGATGGAAGTATATCCCATGGCCTTTTCCGTATCCCTGGATATGTAGCTTCTCTTAGAAGTAAAAAAGTTAGAGGGAATGCAAGTCCTCTAATAAAGCATATTTCTCAGAGTATAATACAAGTTGATGGTGATAGAGGTTTTGCACCGTATGCCATTCAATTAGGAATACCTATATTAGTTGAAGCTACGAAAAAAAATGGCATAGGAATTTTAGCAATAAAAAACACACATCATTTTGCAGCATTATGGCATGAGACAGAAGCATTAGCTGAAAAAGATTTAATTGGTATTGCTTGTACTGCTTATATGCCAAGTGTTGCTCCTTATGGAGCTACAAAACCATTGTTTGGAACTAATCCAATTTCATTTGCTTGGCCAAGAAAAAATAATTCGCCAGTTGTATATGATATGGCAACTGCAAGTATGGCTATGGGGGAAGTACAAGTTGCTGCTAGAGACGGTCATAAAGTTCCTATTGGAACTGGTTTAAATAAAGATGGTAAAAAAACTGATAATCCTTCTGAAATTGCTAATGGAGGAGTTCTACTCCCATTTGGAGGTCATAAAGGTTCAGCAATAGCAATGATGGTAGAATTATTAGCTGCCGGTTTAGTTGGAGATATGTTTAGTTTTGAAGCAAAGGATGCTGATAATAAAGATGGAGGACCTGCTAGAGGGGGAGAGTTTATAATGGCACTTTCGCCTCCGCTAATTGCCGGCGAAGGATGGAATGAACATTCTGAAAAATTTTTTAAACAAATGACTTCATTAGAAGGTGTTCGCCTACCTGGTCAAAGAAGGCATAACAATCGTAAAGATACTGGACCAAGAAATATTAATACTGATTTACTAGAAAAAATTAAAACTCTTATATAAAAAATTAATGGATGAATTATTCACTAAATTTCAAAAGCATATAGATTGTGGTCTATACCCTGGTGTTGAGTGGAAAATTAATTTTAAAGGAAAGACTTTCAAAAATAGAGTAGGTTATACTGATTTATCTACTCAATCTTTGCTTCAAGAAAATTCTCTTTATCGTATTTGGTCAATGACAAAACCAATAGTCTCTATTGCAATTTTACAACTTATTGATGAAAATATTATCAATCTAGAAGATCCAATTAATATTTTTCTTCCTAAGTTTAATGATTTAAAAGTTTTAAAAAATGAATCTAGTACTATTACAGAATTTACAACTGTTAAAAATATGCCAACTATAAAAGATTTGCTTCTTCATACAGCTGGTTTTTCTTACAATTTTTTAGATGATGAAGTAGGAAAAGAATATGAAAAAAATAGATTATTTCATTCAACAAACTCATCCTTAGAAGAAGAAATAGATAAGTTATCATCAATACCTCTTTTATTTGAGCCATCAAAAAAATGGAATTATAGTGTTGCTACAGACGTTTTAGGGAGAATATTAGAAGTAGTATTAAAAGATAATTTACAAAACATTTTAGAAAAAAAAATATTCAAACCTCTAGAAATGAATGACACAAGTTTTTCATTATCTATACAAAATCAAAAAAGATTAATGACATCATATGAATATAATGCAGAACAAAAAAAACTCACTGATCTTAAAAATCAAAAAATTAGTTTATATGGGTACCCTATTAATAATTCAAATTATGCAAGGGGTGGTCATGGTTTATATTCTACCGTAGATGATTATTTAAGCTTTGCTCAGATGCTATTAACTGGCAAATCAAAGAATGGAGAAATTATCTTATCTGAAAAAATTTTAAAATTAGCCACATCAAATTTACTTGATAATCAGTATTTTCCTCTTGAAATTCCAATTCCAGGTAATGAAAATGCAGATAATGATTTAGAACCTTATGGATGGGGATTAGGTTTTAGAGTGCTCATAAATTTAGATAAATGTAATAATTTTGGTAGTTTAGGAGAGTTTGGATGGGGAGGTGCAGCAGCTACATATTTTTTAGTTGATCCAAAAAATGATTTAACAGCAGTGATCATGACTCAAGTGCTTGGAGCTCTTCCAAATTTAAAGAATGATTTTATAGAAACAATTTACTCAAATATAAATTAAATGAACTTTTTTAATTCAAAAGAATCTTTGGGTATGGTTTTTGCTATTTTTGCTTATTTTAGTTTTGCTATACTAGATGCATTTCAAAAAACTGCTGTTCTTTATCATTCAATTTTTCAATTACTACTTGCAAAATATATTTTTGTATTATTGTTATCATTTTTTGTATCTTTTAAAAAAAAAAATTATTTTTTTTACAAATCTAAAAAGATAAAACTTCAAATTATTCGAAGTATTTTATCTATTTTGGAGTCTGGCTGTTTTGTATTAGCTTTTCGATACCTTCCTCTGGCAGATGTGCATAGCATTGGTTCTCTAACACCTGTTATAGTTGTTATACTATCAGTTATAATTTTGAGAGAACATGTTTCATATAAAACTTGGATAGCTATTTTTATAGGACTTGTTGGAGTGCTAATAATTATGCGTCCTGGACTTTCTATATTTGATCCAAAATCATTAATACCATTATTAGCTTCATTTTTTCTTGGTTTATATCAAGTTTTAACACGCCAAGTATCTCAATATGATAGTTCTGAAACTTTATTATTTTATAATTCTTTAATAGGAATTTTTTTTACAAGTATTTTATCTTACTTTTATTGGCAGCAATTAAATTCATCTTCTTTTCTTTTTTTTCTTTTAGTAGGTATTTTCTTTTCTTTAGGCTTGTATCTTCAAATTATTGCACTTTCAAAAGCTAGAGCTAGTATTATTCAACCTTTTCATTATACTTTAATATTTTGGTCAATTATATTTGGATTTATGTTTTATGATCATTTGCCAGATTTTATTACTATTATTGGAGCAATCGTAATAGTTATTTCTGGTATTTTTATTACTAATCAAAAATTAATATTAGAAAAAAAATAAATACTACTTATTATTTTCAATAAATTTTTTTGCAAGAAGGTCAGCTTTTTCATTATATTTATGACCAGTATGCCCTTTAACCCAATTCCATTTAATCTTATGCTTTGAAATTAGTTCATCTAACTCTAACCACAATTCTTTATTTTTAACATCTTGTTTTGACGATGTTTTCCAATTATTTTTTTTCCAGTTATGAATCCAAGATTCAATCCCATCTTTTACATACTTACTATCAGTGAAAATATTTATATTCGATGTATCTGTAAAATATTTTAATGCCTCTATTGTTGCTTTTAATTCCATTTGATTATTAGTAGTATCAAAAGAACCTCCATCTAAAAAAATAATTTTATTATTTTCTAAAATTAATACTGCTCCCCATCCTCCAATACCAGGGTTTCCTGAACAAGCTCCATCAGTATAAATACTATTTTCCATATTCAATATTTATTAATCCGTTTTGAATATTTTGATGAGTTTCTAAAAAATAAAAATATTCTAATGGATCTTTAGGTTCTACTAATGCATCTTTAGGATGATATAATTGATCATGCAATCTAGTTAATATAAATCTCATAGCGGATCCCCGAAGTAAAATTGGCATATTTTTAATCTCTGTTACTTCTAATTTACGAACTTTCTCATAACCATTGATAATGGATTTATATCTATCAATTTCAAAAATTTTATCTTTATTAAAGCACCAATCATTAATGCAGATAGCTAATTCATAAGCATAAAAATCATTACAGGCAAAATAAAAATCAATTAGTCCAGTTAATTTGTTGTTATCAAAAAAAACATTATCTTTAAAAACATCTGCATGAATTATTCCTTTAGGCAAGTCAGCTGGCCAATTTTTTTTTAAAAATTTTAATTCAATTTCAATAGGATTAAATAAGTCATTATAATTTTTTATTTTTTTATGATTATACTTTTTTGAAAAAATTTTATTTGAAATTAAACTAGATTGTTTACACTTATTAAAAATTTCTAACCATTTTGAAAAACATAAATTGTTTTTCCTTGTTAATTTGAAATCTTGGGTATTTTTATGTATTTTAGCTAATTCAAAACCTATTTGTTCGCAGTGCTCATTTGTTGGTTCTTCAATTTTTTTACCCTCAAGAAAAGACATAATTACACATTTTTTATTATCTATTTTTTGAATAAAATTATTATTTTTGTCTACAATAGGTTTGGGACATCTTATTTTTTTATTAGAAAGATGATTTTGTAATTCAATGAAAAAAGGTAAATCTTTTTCTTCAACTCTTTTTTCAAATATAGTTAAAATATAAGAGTTTTTTAAGGTAGTAATTTTGTAGTTTGTATTCTCGACACCTTCTATAATTCCTTGAAAATCAATCAAGCTTCCAATTTCATAATTATTTAACAAATTAGATAAACTTTCTTTATTTATTTTTGTATAGACAGCCATATTAATTTATTGATCTTAATTGGTTAGGTATATTAAAATGCACATTCTCTTTTTGGTAAACATTTTGATGTAACTTTATATCATATGTTTCTTTTATATTTTTAATAAGGTCTAAAACTAATTTTTCTGGCGCAGAAGCACTTGCAGTAATTCCAACACTCTTAACTTTTTCTAGTAAAGATATATCAAAATTTTTGTTACTTTCTAAGAGCATACTTTTTTTAGCTTTATATTGATTAGCAACTTCGACTAATCTAATTGAATTAGAAGAGTTTTTTGCTCCAATAACTATGAACAAATCACAAAATTTCGCAATTTCTTTTACTGCATTTTGTCTATTAGTTGTTGCGTAACAAATATCATTTTTCTTTGGCTCAACAACATTTTTATATTTCTTTTTTAAAGTTTCAATAATTAACTTTGTGTCATCTATTGAAAGTGTAGTTTGAGTTACGTAAGCAATTTTTTGATCAACAGCTATATCTAATTTTTCAATATCATTTAAATTTTCTATTAAATAAATTTTTGAATTTACTTGTCCCATTGTTCCAATTACTTCTGGATGATTATGATGACCAATTAAGATTATTGGTAAATTTAATTTTTCAAAATTCTCAACTTCTCTATGAATTTTACTAACAAGAGGACAAGTAGCATCATAATATTGTAAGTTTAAAAATTTTGCTTCTTCAGGCACAGATTTTGGAACACCATGTGCTGAAAAAATTACTGGCCTATTCTTATCTTTAATTTCATTTAACTCATTTACAAAAATAGCACCTTTTAACTGGAGTTCATCAACAACAATTTTATTATGAACAATTTCATGACGCACATATACTGGCTTACCAAATTTTTTTATTGCCTCTTCTACCATTAGAATTGCCCTATCTACTCCTGCACAAAAACCTCTAGGTCCAGCTAGATACAAATTAATTAATTTTTTAGATATTTTTTTTGTCATAAATTCATTATGACTATATAGTTAATTTTTTATATAATTAGAATTTTATAGTGAAAAGATATCTCATTTTAGCTTTTTTTTTATTGCTTGGCTGCACATCAACATCCAAATATGTAGGAGAAACAACATGCCCAAATGTCCTTTTTTCATCAGAGCACAGAAATTATATTTATGGCAACTCATCTCCAATTACTTTTGATAATTTAAGTTATAGAGCTGAAATTAATAATTACCACTTCGATAAAGCCTGCAAACTAACTGAAAAATTTTTAGAAATTAAACTATCAATCTTATTCATAGTTAATCCTGAAAATCCCGAAAAAGATAAAATAATTTTACCTTATTATTTAGCATTACTTAATGAAGAAGATAATATTATTGATATGCATTACTTTCAAATAGAAGATATTATGAAATTAGATTTAGAACAAAATATTTATCTCGAGACTGAAATAAAAGATATCATTAAACTTAATATAGAATTAGACAAAATAGATATTAATTCAGAATATAAGTTTGTAATTGGTTTTATGTTAGATAAAGAAAAGTTAAAGCTATTAAGCTAATTTTTTAAAACTCTTTCAATATCGTTAATTGAGTTATCGATTAAATTTTGTTTATTTTTCTCATCTAGTTTTTTTTCCAAAATATCTGTTACTACTGCTAAGGATGTTTGGAGAATGTATTGACGAACTTCATTTTTTGCTTCTCGAGAAACTTGTTCTATTTTCATAGAATTTAATTTATTTCTTTTATCTAATTGATCTTTTAATTTAATTTCTAAATCATTATTGATGATTGAGATTCTTTGTTCTGTTTGCTGGTTAATCTGTTCAATTTCTTTTATAACTTCATTTTGTCTTTTTTTAATTTCACTTAATGTTAATTGAGCTTCATTTTTAAGTTTTTCTGCTTCATTAATGGTATCTTTGATTTCCTGAATTTTTCCATCAAGGTTTGTTGCAAGCATTTTACGAACGGGTCTAAAAACTGCTGCAACAAAAATGATGAAAGCAATTAATACCCAAAATTGTTCAGATTGTAAGAGATTGTAAATCATGATCAATTATTATTGCTTTTGATGATATTATTTATAGATGCTTCAATTTCTTGTTCTGTTGCATTTGTTGATGATAATTTAGATAAAACAAGTTTAGTAATTTCATGAACTTGAGTGTTTATTTGATTTAGAGAATCTTTTTTATTTTTATCAACAATCACACTAAAATCATTTAATTTCTTATTTAAATCAATATCTAAATTTTTTAACTCATCGGCTGATTTTTTTTGCATTTTTTCTAGAGATTCTTTTATTAATGCTTGTCCTTGATCATTTGCGTCACGAAGTTGTTTTTCAATTTGATTTTGTATTTCCTCGGCTTCTTTCTGCTGTTTTTTTGCACTTTCTAAGTCGTTATTGATTTTATTTTCTCTTCTTTCCAAAACATTGCTGATTCTTGGCAACGATATTCTCCATAAAAAAAATAACAAAAATGAAAATGTTAAGACAAGCCAAAAAAGCTGTGAAACAAAAAACTCCGTTTGTTCTAATTGAGGCATTAATAATTAAATTATTATTAAGTAAAAAGAATAACTAGAGCAATAACCAATGCAAAAAGTGCTATAGCTTCAACTAGTGCAAACCCAAGCATCGTCATAGTAAATACTTCACCTCTTGCTGCAGGATTACGTCCCACTGCTTCAATGAATGACGAAAAAATATTTCCAATTCCTATACCAGAACCTATTACTCCAATAACGGCTAATCCTGCTCCGATAACTTTTGCTGCTTCTAATTCCATAAATCCTCCTTTATTTTAATGTAAATGCAAAGCATCATTTATATACAAACAAGTTAATATTGCAAAAACGTATGCTTGTAAAAAAGCAATTAATATTTCTAAACCAGTTAGTGCAACAATAAAAGCTAAAGGTAAAACTCCAGCAAAACCCATCATTACAACAAAACTAGCAAAGACTTTAAGTAATGTATGACCAGCCAACATATTGGCAAATAGTCGTACAGACAAACTTATGGGTCTTGAAAGGTATGAAACTACTTCAATAGTTATTAACAATGGAAGCATGTACCAAGGTAGACCCGGAATAACAAAAAAAGAAAAAAAATGTAAACCATGTTTTACAAAACCTAAGATCGTTACACCAATAAATATAACTGCGGCAAGAGCAAAAGTAACTATTATATGACTAGTAAATGTAAAGCTATATGGAATCATTCCTACCATATTGCCAATTAATACAAACATAAATACGCTAAAGACAAAAGGGAAATATTTTCTCCCTTCATTACCAACGGTGTCTCTTAATAGTTGAGCTATAAAATTATAACACATTTCAGAAATAAGCTGCAAACGAGAAGGAACAATTGATCTCGAGTCAACTGTTACTGTTAAAAATAGTGTGATAAAAGCTACTGTAACAATCATAGCTAAAGACGAATTAGTAAAAGAAAGATCAAGGCTACCTGAATTAATTTTAATTAATGGTGTAATTTCAAATTGTTCAAGTGGACTATGTTTTTCGCCTGAAGAAGCCATTTAGATTAATTTTTATTAAATTATTTTTTCTTTTCAATGCGACGAATTACACGATATACGTTTAAAAATCCAGCAAATGCTCCGATTATAAAAAAGAAAATAAGGCCAAACGGTTGAGTGTCAAAGTAATTATCCACAATTAAACCAATAGAAACACCAACAACTAATGCAGCTACGATCTCAGTACTAATCTTAAATCCAAAACCTGCATTAATACGATTCTCTGGTTTTTTTGGTTGATTATTATTTTTTTGTAAATTTTGAATTCTATCTTTTAGTTCTTGTATTCTATATTTTGATTTATTCATTTTCTTTTAATTGTACTGCTCTTTCTAAATCTACAGAAACTAGTTGTGACACCCCTTTTTCAGGCATTGTTACTCCAAATAGTCTATTTACTCTAGCCATTGTCATTCTATGATGAGTTATAACAAGAAATTTAGTTAAAGAAGTTTTAGCTATTTCTTCTACTAAAGAACAAAAACGATCTACATTGGTATCATCTAAAGGTGCGTCAACCTCATCTAAAACACATATTGGAGCTGGGTTGGATAAAAAAACTGCAAATAACAATGATAATGCTGTTAAAGCTTGCTCTCCTCCGGATAATAAATTTAAGTTTTGTAATTTTTTACCTGGTGGACTTGCAAAAATATCTAAGCCTGCTTGTAATGGATCAGTTTCATCTGTAAATTTTAAATAAGCTTTTCCCCCACCAAATAATTGAGTAAATAATTTTTGAAAATTTTCATTAACAACTCCGTATGCTGCTAATAAACGTTGACGTCCTTCAGTATTAAGTTTGTCTATTGATTCTCTTAATTTTGCTATTGCAGCTAATAAATCTGATTGATCTTTTTTTATTTTGTTAACTTTTTCTTCTAATTCCTTAGATTCTTGTTCTGCTAAAAGATTTACTCCGCCTAATCTTTCTTGCTCGGCAATAAGGCGTTCTAATTTTCTTTCTAAATCTTCAAGTGAAGGCAAAATTTTGTTAGGATTAATTTTTGCTAAATCATATAACTCATCTAAACTAACTACTAAACGCTCTTTAACTTGATTTGTTATTTGCTTTATTGTTTCATCATGAGTAACTATTATGCCCTCAATTCGTATTCTTTCTTCACGTAATTCGTTTAACTTTACTTCTTCTAGTTTTAATTTTTTATTTATTTCATTGGCTTCTTTTTCTTTTGCTTGTAATATTTTTGCAATACTTTCATGATCTTTTTTATTTTCTAAAATTAAATTTCTTAATCTATCTTTTTCAGATGATATATTTTGTGGTAGGGATTGCATTTCTTTTAGATCATTTTTTAACGATAATTGTCTTTCATTCAATTCATCTATTCTTTTTTGAGCTGTTGTCATTATTTCTTGCCATTGCTTTTCTTCAGAGGAAAGTTGTTTTAATCTCCTATTTTTCAATTGTTCAAGAACAGCCTTACTAGCAGAGTTTTGACCACCTTTAGAAGTATATCCATCCCATCTCCAAATTTCACCCAATTCGCTTACAAGTATTTGGCCATCTTTTAAATTATTTTGTAAATCTATAATATTATCCTTATCTTTAATTAACCCTATATATTTTAAACGTTTTTTTAAATTTTCAGGTGCTTTTATAATTGTTGTAAAAGGCACAACTTCACTAGGAAAAGAGGAATTGTCATTTATGCTTTCAATAACTCTCCAATATGATGATTTGTTTTCATTAATAGAAGCCATTAGTTCATCAGAAAAAACTGCAGCTAATGCTTTTTCATAACCATCTTCAAAATCAAGATAATCAATTATTGGATTATTATCTTTAACAGAATTTTTTTCAGCAGAAGAGTTGTTTTCTTCATTAAATAATTCTCCCTGTTGTTTTTCTATAAGAGATTTTTCTTCCTGAACCTTTGATAAATTATCCTTAGCATCATCTAATAAAAACTTCTCTCTATTAACATCATTATTAATTTGTTCTATTCGTATTTGAATTTCTTGCACTGCATTGTTTGCTCTTTCAATTTCTTTTTCTTGATTGTCCAGGTTTATGGAATTTCTTTGTAAATCAGAAGCTATTTTACTCTCTTTTGACCGAAGTTCCGGAAGTTGTTGTTGAATGTCTTCATATTCTACATTTATTGAGGCTACAATTTGAGTTTGATTTGATACTAAATCATTTTGGCTTTTTAATTTTTGATTAGATTCATCTAATTTATTTTTTTCAATTTGCCACTTTTGGTAAAAAACTGTTGCACGAGCTTTGTTGATATCATTTTGAATATTTTTATATCTCTCAGCTTGCTTTGATTGTTTTCTTAGAACAACTAATTGGTCTTCTTGGGTTTTAAGGACATCTTTTACGCGTTCAAGATTATTTTCTGATGAATTCAACCTAAGTTCAGCATCATGCCTTCTCGAATGTAGACCGGTAATACCAGCAGCTTCTTCTAAAAGTGTTCTTCTTTGCTCAGGTTTTGAAGCTATAATTGCTCCAACACGACCTTGGCTAACCATAGATGTGGATCTTGCCCCAGTTGCTGCATCAGCAAAAAGAAGTTGCACATCCTTTAATCTAACTTCTTTCCCGTTAACACGGTACTCAGACCCTTCTCCTCGCCAAATGCGCCTTGTTACTTCAATATCATCACTTTGATTAAATAAACTTGGAGCTTTTCTATCTCCATTATCTAATTCAATTGTAACTTCAGCTATATCCCAAGCAGGTCTTTCTGAAGTGCCATTGAAGATAACATCATCTAATTCACTTCCTCTCATTTGTTTCGGTGAGAGCTCTCCCATTACAAATCTAAAAGCTTCTACTAGATTGGATTTTCCACATCCATTAGGCCCTACTATGCCTGTCAAACCATTTTCTATTATGATTTCCACTGGTTCCACAAAAGATTTAAAGCCTTTTAATTTAAGCTTTTTAAATTTAATCATTAATTATTCTGATAATGATTTATCAATGATTTGTCTAAAAACTTTTATAGATTTATTGCCTCCAACTACTTCGCCATTTATAATAAAAGATGGGGTAGATTTGATATTAAACTCTTCTTGAGCGTTCATTAATCCAACTAATATCTCATTTTCTAAATCTACATTTTCTATGCATTTATCAAATTCCTCTTTTTTCATGCCTCCACTTTGCATAATTTTATACAATTCTTGTTTAGTTTTAGCAGTATCTCTAAATACCCACTTAGATTGTAGATCATAAAGAGCTTCTTGATATTCATATCTAATATCTTGAGGAACACATCTAAGGACCATACTACCCATTAAAGCAGGATAATTTAATGGAAAATCCCTAAATACTATTTTAGCCAGACCTTTATCAATATATTCCTCTAATAATTTAGGTAAGGTTTCCATATGAAATTCGGCACAATGACTACAAGATAATGAGGCATATTCAATTATAGTGACCGGTGCATTATCATCTCCAATAACAAAATCCTTTTCTGATATATCTAGTATAGTTTGAGCTTTTAAATTTGATGAAATTAAAAAAATAAAAAAAAGTAAAAAAAAAATTAAATATTTCTTTATGTTATTATTCATTATTTTGTATTTTTAATTGATAATCCTAAATTAACAACAGATTTTTTTAAATTTTCATCTTTTATTTTTGTTTTTAATATCTCCTTTGTCAATTCATTATTATTGTAGTTTTTAATTACGCTTTTATTAACAACTTCTCTTTTTATAAACTTTTGTCTAATTTTTATTTCTTTTACAGCTTCATATCCAAAATAGGAATTTATTTTCTCTATAATTTTATTTTTAAAATGTTGAAACTCAACACAAATAGATGGAGACACATCAACATGAAGAACTTTTAAATAATCTATTTTATCGCTTAGATTATTAGAATCTGAATATGAAACTATTTTTTTAGGTTCTGAGTATTCATAAAAAAGACTACCCACAATTTCAGACCATTTAGAGTGAATTGTATATTCTATTTTGCCAAATTTATTTAAAAATTTTCTATTTACTCCTTTTAGAGAATCACTAATTTTTACTGATCTAAAATTTCTATTAATTATTTTTGGACTATTTTTCATTAATTAACTAATATAATATTATCAAATAGTTATATCAATAAATAATGACTAAAATAAAAAATAAAGAACTAATAATTATTTCAAAATTATTGGATTGGTATAAGTACAACAAAAGAAAGTTACCTTGGCGAAAAATATATAAAAAAAAATTACCATATCCTTTTTCAATATTTATAAGTGAATTTATGTTGCAACAAACAACGGTGAGTACGGTTGTGGATAGATTCTCACTTTTTTTAAATTTATGGCCTAATAATAAAGAATTATCAAAAATTAATGAAAATAAAATTTTGAACTTTTGGTCAGGACTAGGATATTATTCTAGAGCAAAGAATTTATTAAAATCTTCAAAAATAATTGCTTTAAAACATAATAATAGAATACCTCAGAATTATAATGATCTAATTTCTTTACCCGGAATTGGCGATTATACTGCTAAGGCAATATTAGGAATAGCATTTAATAAGCCTTATATGCCCGTTGATGCAAATATTGAAAGAATAATTGCTCGACTTTATGGCATAATTGATTTGTCTAATTTAAACAAAAAAAAAATTTACAATAAATCTAATAAATATATTTCAAAAAAAAAATCTAGTGATTTAATTCAAGCATTTATGGATTATGGTTCTAAAATATGCATACCTAGAAATCCAAATTGTGACAAATGTGTTATAAAGATAAGCTGTATTTCTTTCAAAAAAAAATTAACAAATATTATTCCAAAAAAAATTCAAAAAAAGAAAAGAATTAAATTCACAAGAGCCTATTTATTAATTAATGAAAAAAAAGAAATTCTCATAAGAAGAAGATCAGATAAGGGTATGTTGCCTTCGATGTTAGAATTTCCAAATGATAAGTGGCAATATAATAAAAAAGATTTGCGCAAAGATCAAATAATTAGAAATTATAATAAAAGTATTATTAAATATAATTCGATTAAATATTCTTTTAGTCACTTTGATCTTTTTATAGATATTTATTTAGGCTACGTTAAAAAGGAAACTATCCATAGTCATAAATGGATTAAATTAAATAATGTAAATAAAATTGGCTTTCCAACAATAATGAAAAAAATTTATGAGATTTACAAAATAAATTAAATATTATTTTTTTTTCTGTAAATCTCTCTAATTCTATCTATCAAAATATCTTCTTTTTTATCTTTATAATGCCAAAAATCCCAACCATTACTCCTCGGCAATCCTTGAACTTTGGCACTAATTTGATGAATAGAACCTGATAACTCATTTATTTTTAAACTACCATCTATTGTGACTTTTGCTTTATATATATTTTTAGCATCTGTTAAAACTGCGCCAGGGGGAATAATACCCTGTTCAACTAGTTTACCAAATGGAACTTTGGGCAAATCTTTTCTACTTTTTTTTATTTCAACTATTTCATTATCTAAAATTTCAGTTTTTGTTATGCGTTTTTTTGCTATTTTAATGTACTCAGGATCTTGCTCTATACCTATAAATTTTCTTTTTAATTTTTTTGCTACTACGGCTGAAGTTCCAGAACCAAGAAAAGGATCAAGGATTAAATCACCTTTATTTGTTGATGAAAGAATTATACGATATAGAAGAGCTTCTGGTTTTTGAGTAGGATGAGATCTTTTATTATTTTTTCCCCTTAATCTTTCTTTTCCTGAGCATATTGGGATATACCAATCACTTCTCATTTGCTTGCCTTCATTTAATTCTTTTAAATTTTGATAATTAAAAGTGTATTTTGCGTCCTTTGAAGTTGTGCACCATA
>MDTG01384502.1_pt1 | contig 18728 bp, 13 predicted proteins | sample 811421 | NCBI WGS metagenome assembly MDTG01 (sample SAMN05326645, study PRJNA326480) | marine metagenome | isolation source: seawater | place: Pacific Ocean: South East | collected 2011
CTATTAGTTCCTACTGCGTTGAGGATAGTGGCTGCTAACGAGTAATCCCTTGCATCAGCAGGATGTCCTAACAGCAAATTAGCGTCAAGTGTGTCTGCCCCTTTATCCTGCAGGTTGTATGCTTGTATCTTGGCCAGAAGGCCGATGCCACGACCTTCCTGTCTGAGATAAACTAAACACCCGTATCCTATTTTGTTGATTATCGATAATGCTGCATCGAGCTGTGGGCCACAGTCACATCGGAGACTGCCGAAAGCATCGCCTGTGAGACATTCGGAGTGTATTCTGACTGGCGTTGGATCCGGACCATCCATATTTCCTAAAGTAAGTGCTACATGATCTAGATTAGTGGATGGCTCATTGAATATACGTATCCTGAAATCCCCATGAACGGTGGGCAAATTTGCCTCTGCAGGCACTGAATCGATCTCTTTTATTTGTGTAAAATCTTCTACCAAATCAAGCTCCTCCGTCCTTTTCGAAAATGATTTTCCGTTCAATCTTTACTCTGGTCGTATCAGTCGTGAGGGATAACTATCCTGAATAAAATAATTCCATTTTCGAGTAATTCATGTTTGCATTCCGCCTGTCTTCTTTCACAAAGTGCGGGTATATCGTGAAGCGACTCGGGATCATCGCTGAATATCTCGATCACTGCGCCCGGTGAATGAGCTTCCATTGCTCTTCTCGTCTCATGCACAGGTATGGGACAAAGATGCCCGGTAAGATCGATTCTGATGTCGACCACGTCTATGCCAACATGTGAGCACGGTTGAATGCGACGGCGGGGCGATCTAACAATTCTGGTTCTAAGCTCGACCCCTCCCATTCACGTCTCTTCAATATCTCAAGAGTTGCTCCTGCCTTTTCGACGTGAATCTCAATAATTGCTGAACTGTCTTCCTGATGAATATCTCCAATCGCAATATCAGGAAGTTTGGCCTCCGCCTTCAGCCAATCGCTGAACTCTCGCTTGGATGCCTTTTTTCTGCCAACTGAAACTTTTATTCTTACCATGCCAAAGGAATCGGAGACTTCATCCCAATCTTCACGCTTTCTAACAGGGTCGCGATTGGTCCCTTCTGGCAGGTCTGGTGGCTGGCTGGCTGGTATTTTCAGATTCCACGTCGAAGAAATACGGTCGAGTTGAAGCACGTCATTTGCTGTCACAAGAGACCAAGCAACTCCTGACCTGCCCATGCGCCCAGTTCGCCCTATCCTGTGGACATATGCCTCAGTTTCATCCGGTAAATCGTAGTTAACGACATGCGTTATGGTATCGATGTCTATACCTCTGGCGGCAACGTCGGTTGCGATTAGGACTTTGTGTTTCCCTTCTCTATAATCTGTGAGTATCCTCTCACGTTTGTTTTGAGGCATGTCGCCATGCAAAGCAACTGATTCGAATTTGTGCCTATCGAGGCGATCGACGAGCATATCCGCCATTCTCTTAGTATTGGTGAATACTAGCATTTGGTCTCCGTCTTCAAGAGTGAGCATGATTCTACCGAGGACCCAGAGCTTATTTGCGCGACCTACCCTGACGTGTCTCTGTTCGATTTCAGGGACCTCTATTTCAGTTCCGCCGGTGAAAACTTGTTCGGGGTCGTCAAGTAAATCTTCAGAGGCGTCCAAAACCTCTTGAGGAAATGTGGCGCTGAAAAGTAGAGTTTGACTACGATTGGGTGCTTGTTCTACAATCCAAATTACGTCTGGAAAGAATCCCATATCGAGCATTCGGTCAGCCTCGTCAAGACAGAATGTGCTAATTCCTGAGAGGTCAAGATGCGATCTCTTGGTCATATCAATTACACGGCCGGGCGTCCCAACTATGACATCAGTACCTGAGGCCAGATCCTTTGCTTGTCGTTCTATATCCGTCCCGCCATATACTGTACGAATCTCCAGCCCTTTATTCCCTTGCAGCCAATTCATTTCCTCTGCAACCTGTACGGCAAGCTCTCTCGTTGGGCATAGCACTATTGCCTGTGGAAGCCCGCTCGGCTTGCATCTCTCTATGATTGGGATCCCGAAGGCAGCGGTTTTTCCGGACCCAGTCCGAGCTTGGCCTATTATGTCGCGACCGATGAGTGCGGCTGGTATCGTCTCACGTTGAATCTCAGTTGGTTCATCCCAACCCTTGTTGGCTAGAACCTTTGAGGTTTCTTTAGAAAGATTGAATTTCGAAAATCCAGATTTACTCATAACTAGTCCTCAGAAGCTCTCCGAGTCCTTGATCTGCTGCTGAAGCTCGCCCATCCAATACTTTCTGCAATTTTCTTTCGTCAGGAACATGTGCTTGCTTGTGAAGCTGTGATTGTAATGTCCTTTATCTGCACTAGCGAACTGTTCCTTACGTCGCTTGTGGTATTTTTGGAGAACATGTTGTCTCATGTACTGTCTGAATTTGAGTGCCTTGGTTCGATTGACCCCTTTTGGTGTCTCTCCAGCCCAGAGACGCTCGAAACGAGCCTCTTTTTCGCTGATTGCTTCACTCATTGTCATTCCTCGTCGGCTTGCCGACCTTCCACCTGTTTATGACCTTCACGCTGGACTGGGTCTCTCTTCGGATGTGTCAACGCGACTTCACTGTCGTCTTCAACTACGTCTAAATCAGCTAAAAACCGATTCTTCTCTTCTTCAGTACCCTCCATCTCAGGATCAAAGGCCAGAGCCTCTAGTCGCCTTTTCAGTTCGGGGTCCTTCTCGGATCTAGCCAATTGTCCAGCAGTTTCCCTCAGATCTGTTCCCGTCAAAACAACAGATAGTTGCTCTATACATGCCTTCCTCAAGCGTATATCCTTGTCGCCAGCCCCGTCTATAACCAACTTGGCGACTCTGGGATTCTGCATATCGAGGGATTTTATGGCCCGTAGAATCTTCATTCTAACTGTCGAGTCCTTCTCGCCAAGGGATGCTTCAACAAGTATTGCTGCTATCCTAGGTTCCGCGGAAGCCAACTTTGGAAGGCAATCTGCACCTGATGAGCGAACGTTCGAATCCATATCCTCCAATGCCCATGCTATCAAATCCCAACCGACTGCCCCCCCACGTTCCGTGACTATTCGCAGCAGCTTCGCTGATCTTCTTCGGAGATCAACGTCCTCTTCCTTCATCAGAGATTCAAGATGTTGGCAACCGGCCTCGACCCATTCTCTTGAGACGGCCTTCAGAACCCTAAAAGCGCGATTCCTGTCTGACCGATGAGGTCTTCGGAGGAGGTCTTCAAGGCATAACTCGGAAGATGATGGGAAGATTGGGGCTATACGTTCAAGCATCTCCCATGCCAAATCGGAAACATCTGTATCAGAATCGTCCAACCTGACAATCAATTGGTACATCAGATTCTCAGATTTTCTAAGCATCATCCTTGGAAGGCCTGTAATTGCTGACATTCTAACCGCAGGATCATCATCGTCGATCGCTTCTGATAACGTTTCATGAGCGTTATCAAGGCGTTCTTCAGGAACCCGGTGTAATGCGACAATAGCATCGTTGCGAGTCGCGAAGCCACCTCCATCGCCGAGAGGTATCTCTGCTGCGGCTAGATCAGAATTTGCAAGAGGTATTATTTTGTCCAGGGGTATAACTGCCCAACGGCCCAATGGGGGAGTCAGTGGCCCAAGATTGCGACCACTTCTGCTAGACGCCTTACGAATCGGGAGGCCGGTTCGTGGGTCACGTGCGATGTACTCAGGCACGATGGCGAGAGGGGGCGGGAGGATTCAAACCCAGCGCATAGAGATTTTCGATTTAAGCGCCTCTTGATTTGGCCTCTGAGAGGAGGAGGGCGGGAAGCACGAATAGGGCTAGAATGAGTGAAAGTGCCACAGAAGCTGCACTAACGAGCCCAAAGTCCTGTATCACTGGAACGGGAGAGAGCAGCAAAACTAGGAATCCCGAAGCAGTTGTGAATGCAGACATCATGAGTGCTGTACCAGTTACGGAGTATGTTGTGGCCATTGCTTCCACGCGATTAGCGCCAGCTTCCAGTTCATCTTCGAATCTCCTCCACATGTGTATCGAATAATCTATTCCTAGGCCGATTGTCAACGCCGTTATCATTATTGTGAGGACGTTCCAATTTAGGCCAACTACGGCCATCGTTCCGACCACCCATACTCCAGCAAGAGCAACGGGGAGGATGATGACTGCTGAGGTGCTCAAACGTCGAGTCATGGCCATTAGCACAAGGAATGATGCGACCAGGCTCAAAGCGGTCGATTCCACTTGAGAAATGAATAGGCCATCAAGCACTGACTCAATCACAATAATTTCTCCCGAAAGGTATGCTGAGCAACTACACTCCCCATCGCCCTCTAACCATTTAATGTGATTCGCAAAGCCATCCGCAATTGCATCCGTATCTTCACTGGAGGATGCCCTGACTGCTACATCTATCATAAGGTGGCGGAAAACGCCATTTTCCTCATCAATCGATACTGTTCTTGCAATTCGATCAGCCCAAGTATAGCCTCTGAGGGGGTCTCCTAGAGATTCATCCTGCATTAGTTCGGACACGGCAAGGAACAAATCGCCTTCCGTATGATCTGAAGAAAGGCCGACTTCCCCATCAAATAGTTCGATACCGTACTCCTGGCCCCAATCCGAATCAACCTCCAAGCGGTCGCGAAGAACGGTGTAAAGACCTTCATACTGAGGCCTGCTATCCTCCGTTCCATCAGGTCTGATTACCATCTCATCCAAAACTAGGCGACTGTGTAGGCCCCGTATAGTCTGCATTAGACTGTCATCATCAAGAAATTGTTGTCCATCCGTTAATTCAATTAGAATTACAGCAGTCTTTACGAATTCTACTTCGTAACTTTCATAAATTTCGTTTCTGGTTTCTATCGACTGCATGTCGTCATCCAAAAAATCTGTCAGTTCGAAACTGGTTTCCAATCTTCCCACTGAAACTGCTGCAGATGCTAAAGTGAGTATTGCGACTATGGAAACCACCTTCGCTAGGCTTCTGTCTTGAAGCTTTGAAGCGTTCCTCCACACTGAATGCTCAATTGTCTTTCTACCTCTGTACCTCCCTGTAGAGCGTTCTGAGACGACATGAATTGCTCCGACTGTCACAGTACTTGCCGTAAAGGCACATACGACGCCTATTGCCAAAGTTATGCCAAAGGCGCGAAGAGGTATTATTGGCGAGAACGCATTTGAGAGGAAGGCCGCTACAGTAGTAATCACTGAGAGTGAGAGGGCTAGCCTCAGTAAGTCAAAAGACTCAATCCATGCCCTTGCGGGTTTCATCCCCTTTGAAAGATTGAGTTCGTACCCTCTTTGTAAGTGAATTCCATAATCAATTCCTAATCCTAGAATCACCGGGGCGACGGCAATATCTAGGACTGTGAATTCATATCCAAATAGAGCCACCAAACCATATGTCCAAGAAAGTGCGGCAGTTAATGCTACGAGCGGGGCGGCTACCATAACCGTGGATCGGAAGGAAATAGCGAGTATGCCGACTATGACAATCAATGATACCGCAAGAAGGATTGTGAAGTTAGAGAGTGTCTCGGAATTGATATCCTCGCTTACCAGATCTTCCGAAACTACACTGAAAGACAAAAGTGATCCGGTGTCGACACCTTCCTCAGACAGTTTTTGACGGATTTCGAGAGAGAAACTTCTGACACGCTCTTTATCGGATGCTTCTGAAACCTCGATGACCCACATCGTTGATGTGGCAGATGGAGTTGGATCAGCACCATCTATCCCCTCAAGATAATCGCAAATCCCGTCAAAGACAAGGTCTTCACTCACCAATGTAGAGACTGCATAGGAGGCTGCGGAAGTAACCGCTGTCTCGCCTGCCAAACTTGTACAATCCTCACCATTTTGTATCGCATCGACTATATCCCCCCAGTCCCCCATGTTTGAGAGATCGCTATTCCCTGTCTGTTCCAGTATCAGGCTGTTCAATGTTCTTGCTACATTAATGTGAGAACCAATTATCACCCCATGTTCTTGGGCCAGATCATCAACAAGTTCAGATTTCTGATAAAGGCCATTCAAAGCATCGACTGAGAGCGGGTTACCAGTTCCACTAGAAGATTTTACGTTAACATATATTCTTGACATTTGAGATGGAAATTCAGACTCTATGGCTTGAATTTTATCTTCAGATTCGTTAGGAGGTGCGAAATCAGAAACATCTGTGGAGAATTCCGGTAATGGAATGAGTTGGGATACGAGAAGCACGGTCAACAAGAGTGAGCCAATCACGATGCCCATTGCATATTTCTCCAGAGCAGATGCGAGTCGACTTGTTGGCTCCTCGACCCTGCCCATGGTCATCGCCAAGTGAACTGGGGTATAATCCCGGCTGCCGCAATTTGTACTTCATAGCGTTCTTCCACAAGAGAAGGTATCAAAACGGAGAGTTGGGACGCGGGGCCATGCCAGTGAGACTTCTTGCAAATGACGGCGTAGAACTCAAACTCAGGATTGTAGGGGAAGGAAGCTCTACACTCCAACTTTTTAGATCGAGGTTGAATGATCATCCGGATGTGGAATATGCGAATTTCTTCACAGGCCACCCAGATCTCGATGATCCAGAATTGTACCTCAGGGTCAAGAAGGGAAAGAATGCATCAAAGGTGATGTCCGACTTATGCGATTCCATAATCGAGGACTTTTCAACCCTCAAGATATGATTCGGTGATTACGTGGTCGACCGTGATGAGGTCGAGAGTTATCTTGGCCTGGATTATTTTTGTGTCCCCCATAATGGAATTGGGGGCGTGTTGAAAACCCGTGTCGATGATTTCAGAGTTAAAGAGCAAGCAAAAAATCCATCGATTGACCCAAAAGGGAGATTTACCGCAATAAGGGTGACACTGAGGAACTGGGAAACCAATCGTTTCATCGGGAGGCTAGCCTCTGCTTGTAAGATTTCGAGGAATAGGATATTCTCGTCTGGGCTGAAAGACAAAAGGGCCGTAACCACTCAAATTCTTGTTGTCGACGCCAGTTCTAATTTGCTGGAGAAGGTAGATATTCCCGACTCGCAAATAGAAATCCTCGGGCGGACCCACCAAAAGGTGAGCATGGGAGATCATGACGGAAATAGATTCACCATCACAGTGAGAGGTTGCGCATCCAAGGACGGAAAGCCTCTTGACAGCAAAGAAGCCATGAGTCGGGTATTGTCCATTAGGTCGGAAATGGAGAAATTCCACGGATTGAATGCATTCCCCAATTGGATAGGGCCTCAAAGGTTTGGCTCTACCAGGCCGGTTACTCCAGAGGTTGGACGCTGTGTTGTTAATTCTGATTTTAAGGGTGCAGTATCGACATATATAGGCATGCAAGGAGATGGCCATAGAGAAGATGTGGAGTCGTTTAGAGCCGTTTGGAGGGATACGGAAGATCCCTCCAAATGTTTGGAGATAATACCAAAACACCTTGGTTTTGAGAGGGCGATGCTTGAACGCTTGGTAAATCGCGAGGATGATTATCTCGGGGCATTCAAGAGTATGCCCCAATCCTTGCAAGTTTTGATGGTCCATTCCCTTCAGTCGTTGGCTTTCAATCATGCTCTGAGGAGTCGTCTTTCAAATTCCATGAAAATCACGAAACCATCTATCGGAGATATCGTAGCACCTCTTTCCGAAAACGGGCGTGCAGATATTGGGAAGGCCGCTTTAGTCAGTGAATGGAATCTTGACCGCTGTGCAAAGAACGCCGAAAGGGGAAGAGTTGCAATAACAGGAATTCTTCCAGGTAACAGCGTTGTTTTCGCAGAGGGAGAGGCGGGCCTTCATGAGTCTGAAGGAGTCAAGTCTTCGGGACTGGAAAATGTAGACTGGATGGTACCAGAAATTCCCAGGCTTTCTACAAATGGAACACGAAGGCCTCTTTCAGTCCCGTTTAATGACTTCACTGTAGAAGAAGCCCCCCCAGTACCCGACGACGATCTTTCAGAGAGATGGGGTCGAGGTCCCAGAGATTCGGATCGTTGGCATCCGGATGGGGCTTGTCTGAGGCTCAGATTCGTCCTTCCTCCAGGAGGCTACGCTACCGTGCTTATGCGAGAATTTATGCGATCCCCATTGGATCATTATTAGGATTAGAGTCGTCCCATTTCAAGAGCTTCTATCTGAGATATCAATGAGTCCAGTGAACGTACCTTGTCCTCGAACCCGTCGACGATACCCTCGCCCTCTCCTAAAACAACATCTATTTCGATGAACATCATACCAAATGCTAGTGGTTTTATTGATATGGCTTGGACTTCTTCCAAAGCGGAAATCTTTCCTGCTATTCCCTCATAGTCAGGGCGCTCATCTTCGGGTTGGTTCAATGTGATTTTGTACTTTACAACGACTTGCCCCATATCGATCTCTCCAACATCATGGCCCTTCAAATGAGCATTTTGGGCATCTGTATTGAACGCCTTGATCCCTGCATCTCTCGCTCCGCCCGATTGGCTCGCCGCATTTTGGGCAGGGAAAAGAGGTTGCCTTAGGCTCAACAAGTGGAATTCCGGAAGATGTACATATTACTGCTCTACCACTCATAACAGACCACCTGACGCGCTTCCGACATGCCGGTCCCTTTTATGCTTGACCGAAGTTAGACGTAAAAGATTCAACAACCATTATTGCCCACTACTCAAACAAACCAATCATGAAAGAGGAAGAGTTGGCACTTACGGGGGAGCAATTAGATCTCGGTAAGTATGTGAGTGACGAAGGAGGCATTTGGAGCCTTAGGGATGTAGAAAAAGTACGCGGATGGAATAACATTGAATACGGAGCCGGGCTATCCGGAAAAAACACTCCTTCAACTGGGCTTTCCATGAACAGGGCTTATATCCCCCCGGGAGGGATAGCTAAGGCTCATATTCACGTAGATTTCGATGTGATGATATTCTTGTTGAAGGGGAGTGTTAGACATGAATACGGACCTGGCTGCAAAAAAACAGTAGTGCATAGTGCTGGAGATATGTTCTACATCGAACCCGGACTTCCACACGAAGTCTTCAACTGCTCAGATGAAGACTGGGTGCATGCAATAGTAGCGCGCTCGGATTCTTCAGAATGGCAGAATATAGAGCCTTATGACAGGAACTCCGAGTGAAATTACACAGAAAATCATCTATCCTAGATGTCAATTTCATGGAATTGACACCTCTATATCTAGTCAACAAACTCAAAAGCAGTCCTTCGTTGGATTAGTAAGGTCTCAATGAGAATAGAGGGCGAAATTAAATTGGCTTTTGACGATGTAATGATCAGGCCGAAGAGGAGCACGTTAGTATCGAGATCGGATGTCACACTGAAAAGAAAATTCTCTTTCAAGCATACTAGCAGAACGTGGGAAGGCGTTCCAGTATCTGCGGCTAACATGGATACCACAGGTGTCTTCGATGTTGCAAGGGTTCTTCAGGGCCATAATATGATGACTTGTCTACAGAAATTCTACTCTGTAAGAGATCTAGAGAAAGCATGGGAAGAGGGTGTAGATGCAAGGTACGTTGCCGTGACTTGTGGATCTACCGAAGATTCATTCCAACTCCTAAGAAGGAAGTTGGCCACTAACGACGATCTCTCGATGATTTGCATAGATGTTGCCAATGGATATCGTGAGGTCTTCCTTGAGTTTGTAAAGAAGGTCAGATCTGATTTTCCCGACAAAATAATCATTGCGGGGAATGTTGCAACTAATGAGATGACAGAGGCTCTGATTCTAGCAGGCGCGGATATCGTGAAAGTTGGTATAGGTCCGGGATCGGTGTGTACGACTAGGAAAGTCGCAGGGGTGGGATATCCACAACTCTCGGCCATTTCCGAATGTGCGGACGCTGCACACGGGCTTGGTGGGCACGTCATGGCGGATGGAGGATGCAACTCTCCTGGAGACATTGCCAAAGCTTTCGCGGCAGGTGCCGACTTTGTCATGCTTGGAGGGATGTTTGCTGGCCACGACGAATCTGGTGGCGATATTATAGAATCTGAAGATGGTCGCTTGTTCAAATCATTTCACGGCATGTCCTCTTCAACTGCGATGGAACGACATTACGGGGAGATTGCAGATCATAGGGCTCCTGAAGGTAAAGCCGTTCAAGTTCCATATAGGGACCCGCTATCAAACACTGTCCAGTCAATACTCGGAGGTGTTCGATCAAGTTGTTCATACGTGGGGGCTAGAAGAATCAAAGATCTTCCAAAATGTACCACATTCATTAGAGTGACTCAGACAACGAATGAGGTCTACAGAGGATATGAGATCGATGGTTGATTACACATCAAGAATTACCTTCGCCCAATAAACGGTATTCGAACCCTCTTCAGATTCCTTCATTCCTATCTCCAACTCATGATGTGTAACTGCTTTTATTTCGATAACAGGATCTATTTCACCAATTTCAAATCTAACTCCCTCGGACAGGATTTGATCATCGCTGATTGATACATCGGTGATTCGCATTATTGATGACCCGGATTCAGAGAGCCAATTTACCTCTTCTAGCCATGCTACTAAATCTCGATCTTCCCTGTCTGTCTTGGAAATTGAAAACGAGATATTCTCACCTTCCGCCCACGGCATCGGATTTTCAGGAGTCAATCCATATCTTATTGACTGTAGGGCCAGTGATGACATTTTGAATAATTCTACTATGTCCTTACCCTCTGCAAGAAAGCCGACATCCGCGGTTGTCGGAAGTATGCTCCATGAGGCCATGTATCCCGCAGTGCCTCATCCGGGAAGAACTAGTAGGTCAATCGAACTGGTTGCAAAGTTGGCCTTGTCCCGGGAATGAAAGTGGATTTAGTGGATTCGTATTGTACTTATTCTCGCACTTATTCGTATATCCGTCTGCATCGCTGTCTATAGTGGCATCAGATGGATCATCAGGGTCAAGCCCGAAGAAATATTCCCAACCGCTCCACATTGAGTCTCCGTCCTGATCTTGGTGATATACCTCGCTACCATCGAGCCAAAGGTCTCCATCTGTATCATTGAGAATGGGATGAGTTCCGTTCTGGAACTCTTCATAGTTGGTGTAATTCCCAAGATCATCATAGAAAGAAGATCCAGAGGACGTGTCTGGATCGATATGACAGGCTGAATTCTGAGGGTCACTCCAACCTGGGCAGTACTTGTTCATCAAATGAAGCACGTTTAAGCCATCGGAATCGAGATCCTCCGAGCCATCATCTATGCCATCACCATCCGAATCTATCATTTTCGGGTCGAGCGGGCCACGCTCCGTCACTGATAGGGTAATATTCCCATATGTAACTGCAAATTCGTTGTGTATGACCTCCCAGCCGTCAGGCAGTAAGTCACCGTCTGTATCGACCCTCACAGGGTTTGTGTCCCATCTTGAGGGAATCTCCATGAGGTTTGGCAATGAGTCATTATCGGCATCGAAGGATGAGTCTGGAAGGCTGCCAAAGCTTGGATCCAACGCCCATCTCCCATTCTCAGGTATAGTGAATCCTGTGAGGTTTAATTCTGAAAAGGTGTAGGTCGGATTGAGAACCCCATCGCCATCAGGGTCACCTGAGGAGGAGAAACCCTGCAGGTAGTTATCCCAAATCCACCCCCCAGGGGCTCGTCCGCAATCAAGCATGGACTGGCAGCCCGGGGGAAGCCAGTTGTCTGGCGCTATCCAGAGGCTGTGACTAGTAGTGTCGTCCTCAACAGATGTGATTTGCATTTCCCAACCGTCTGGCTGTAAATCTCCATCTGTGTCAGGGTCAAGAGGATTTGTAGCAGTCTGCCAAGGACGAGGTATGTTGAGGACCTCATATCCATCCTTCAATTCATCATCGTCACTGTCGACATCAGAGGCATTAGTGACATACTGATCCTGTCCAGCTATGACCTCTTCCCTATCATCTAAACCGTCATTATCTGTATCTATCCTGGAGGCATTGGTAAAGTAAACTGACCCGTTCCATTGGAATCCATCCATTGCTTCTGTGAAGTCTTCTATGCCATCACTATCAGTATCTCTGTCAGTTGCATTGGTATAGGTAGTGTAATACTCCATTGAATCGGACAAGCCATCAGAGTCGGAGTCGAAAACCCCTGGGTCACTTCTCACCTTGATGTCACGTGCTGTTCCATCTACGATTCGAATAGTCCACCCTATCACCTCAATACCATCAATTAAGCCGTCCCCATCGGTATCAGGGTTCATTGGATTCGTCGATCTGCCATCAACTATGCCATCCTTATTCAAATCCCTTGCCTGGTATTCATCGAGGTTTGTTAATCGCTCGTATCCCTCAACAATAGTCATGAGGGACTGGCTACGACGTTCGACTTCATCGCCCACCTCGATGTGTATCCCGTACACATAGCCATCCTGGTGTGCTTTGATTGGGACATTGATGTATGCGAGGTCTTGCACTGTCCTGATCCAAATCAAAGTCTGGTTCTTTTGGACGAAATCGCCCAGTTCGACAGAGACGCTCTGTACAGTGGAGACCCCTAGGAGTTCGGAGTAGAAGACTGATCCGTCACCATCAGCATCGAAACCGTCCATATCTGGGTCATATAGGGCATTCATGCCGTCTCTAGGGTTTATTCCATTGAGATGCTCCCAACCATCAGGCATCTTATCCCCGTCAGTATCATTTGAAGAGGGATTAGTGAAGTTCGTAGGCCCCCAAGTGTATGCGACCTCGTACTCCTGAATATTGTTCAGGCCGTCCCCATCAGGGTCCCCATATCCATCAGTTGGTGAAAGGAGATCTAGGGTGTCGTCATAGCAATACTCGAATCCATCCGGCATTCCATCGCCGTCGGTGTCCCAATCGCCCGGCCCGTTGAACTTTCCATCGCCGTCCATATCTTGTGAGAACCAATCTCTATCCCCGGATTCGCTCATCATGGAGGTGTATGGGGCATCCTTCACAATTGAAGAAAAGGTGAATCTCCCACAATGAACGTCCAGATATTGTATCCCGAAAGCAACCTCTACTCTGTCCGGAATGAGATCGTCGTCGCTATCGTCAGAGAGGGGGTTTGTAGAGTATGATTCCTCAATGTAGTTAGGAAGTGTATCCCCTCCTGAGGGTTCGAGATCGAGAACCGCGTCACAGGAGTGCTCTCCAAATGGGCCCATGGCAAGGTCTTGCCAGTCAGCTAGGCCTATTTGTTGTTGGATTTCAGCTTTCTTGGTTGCTGTAAGTAGAGGGCAGTCCCAGTTTGGGTTGAGCGGGTCGAGTAGGAAAAATGGTTCAGAGCCTGCAGCTGTGACTTCAAGAGTGTAAAGTGATTCCCAACGGTCATTTAGCCCATCTCCATCAGTATCCTTCACACTTGGGTTAGTTCCTATCTCTGCTTCTTCTATGTTGGTCAGACCATCACGGTCGGGGTCTCCGTTGGGGCCATTATCCGGATCGGGAAATGTCTCATTCTGATCACCGCCATCTGAGCCTGCATCTGGATTGCTGAAATCTATATCTGTAATTTGGGCTTCACCACTATCTAGTGGATCTAGTCCGTTGTCTATCTCCCACCCGTCCGACAGGCCGTCCCCATCAGTGTCTGCAAGTTGCCAGTTTGTGCCGTACAATGTTTGTTCCATCCTATCGGGAATTCCATCATCGTCGAAATCTTGTCCGGAAATTTGAGTTTCGGATTCATCTAGGAAAATATCGTCTGCAGCTGGTTCATAATATCCAATACTCTGGCTAGTACTAAGCATGGCATCAACAACGGTGTACAAGCCTGCCAGACATAACGTTGCGACGATCGCAGCGATTGCGTACTGGTTATGATTGAGCTTCATTATGGCTCGCCCCCCGTCAAGGCTACCTTCATTCCGCTGTGCCCCGGATATAACCATTAGGCGTAGAGGCGCATGTGGTTTTCACCCGTTAAGATCGAAAACAAGTTCAAATCCTGTGTCGGATTTGGTTTCTTTTGGAATTACTTTTCTTGCCGTCGTTCGTTGTAAACAGGCCATCAGAATTCCCGATGGTATACAATGCTGTGCGTCCGACCTCAGCATAATTCTGAGTGTTTTTTCCGATGAGGATGCAGAATCTATGATTCCAAGCCCCCATTTTGAAAGTTGATTTTTCCCTACTTCTGACCATGACCCTTCATCTTCAATCATAATCATCTCGCCAGAATCCATGAATCCCTTTGCAACTGAATCTCGGAGACATGCTGCCCACTTATTTGATGCATCGCCGCTGTCCACGGGGAGCAAGTGGGAGGAGGATTGTTTCCAAAGGGTAAAAAGTCGAAAGGGCACAATAGACAATGGTGCGTTGAAAAGCATCATCCCACCTTCTCTATCTACCTCTATTTGATCTGATTCAAGTGTATTTTCGGGTGTTTTCTCGTAAAATTTGTTTTTTTTCGCTGGGAGGGATGGGACAGGTCCGGATTGCTCCAAGGTTTCCACACTGAGAAAAGCCGCTGCTTCATTATGAGATTCCACTCCGACTTTGATGTTGTTCTTCAACGCGTATTCGAGTGCTGCGGAAAAGGCGCCAGAAGCGAGTGCCGCAAGAGAAGTAGATTCAACCACATAACGAGCGACTTCTCCTTCCGTTATCATAGAAGCATGTAGATGTCCTTCGTCTTTCCAAAGTCGGTCGAAATTTCTCCAAAAGGATGGATTGGCGCCCTTCCAACTTGGTTTTGACTCGTTCATCATTAAACCCCAATCATCTCTTGCAGCATAACGCAGCGTCCGCAAAACGTCTGGACCAAGTTTCTCAGACATCTCATTAGCGATTGATGACATGGTGTCTGACCTTACAAGCCAAATTGGTGAGTTGGACCTGAAGGTGTCAATTATTGATCCCGTTTCTGTGACTCTCAAACGTTCTATGGGATTCGGGACAGATGTGCCTAGCAATCTCCGAAGAAAACTCATGAACGGGACCTCATAAATCGCTCTATTCTGTCGAATGCGTTGTTGAGTACCTCTTCCGGAGGTAGAGCTACGAGTCTAAAATGTCCTGAGCCGTGGACTGGGGAGAATCCTGAGCCGTGGACCAATAGTACATGTTCTTGATGTAAGAGGTCCAATACGAAATCCTTGTCTGATGGGAATCTTTCTTGATTGATGATTTTCGGAAATAAATAAAATGCACCGCCTGGCGGGTTGCATGACAAACCTTCAATCGAGTCAATTCTGTTCATACATAGGTCCACTCTGGCCCTGATGGATTCTAGCCTCTCCTGCAACCATCCCCTGTCCCCCTCAAGGGCTGCGAGATACCCATGTTGGGCTGGGGTGGATGCGCAAAGACGGCTCCTGAGTAATCTCTCTACCCCATCTCGAGCTCCCCCAAGTACATCTTTTGGGTCGTGAAATGCCATGTATCCTATTCTCCAGCCGGGTGCGAAATGAACCTTTGAAACGCCGTTCAAGGTGATGACGGGGCAGTTGACAGAAAGTGAAGCGACGGACTTCTGTGTTCCAGAAAAATCCAATCCGTCGTATATCTCATCAGCGATTACCGTGCAACCAGGCCACTCTTTAGCAATCTCAAGAACCTCGAGAATTTCAGAGGCTGTGGCTACGTTCCCAGTTGGGTTATTAGGATTAATCAGAACGATAAATCGAACACTTTGATCCATCTTGGAGCGTATATCCTCTACGTCGATGGCCCAACCATTTTCTGAGTCGAGTGCATATTCTACGGTCTTGGCGCCATACATTTGGGGATATGCAAGATACGGCGGATAATGGGGCCCGGGAGCGAGGATCGAATCGCCCCTATGAAGAAACGCTGCAAATAGGATTTGCAGTGCTTCCGTCACACCGTGCGTGATGTAGACATCATGCGCTTGACAATTCCATCCTTTTGTCCTTTCATCAGCTGCTATCGCTTCTCTCAGAGCAGGAATTCCATATGATGGGCCATAGCCGTTGTCTTGTCGGTCAAGGGCCTGTTTGAATGCCTCAACCATGTGAGTCGGAGTTGGTAACCCCGGGTATGCCAGTGGATCGCCTATGTTCATTTTGATGATTTCATGGCCCATCTTCTCGAGTTCTAAAGCAGGTACGACAACGTCCCGAATAGCGTACTCTATGGCGGCAGACCTTCTCGTTGGCATGATCCCGGCCATGCTTCTGGATCGCACCGAGGCACATGAAGGCGCCGACTTTAGATTCCTAATTCAGATCTCGCCATTTTGAGTGCGTTATCGATTCCACTGGGGTCTGTTCCCCCTGCCTGCGCCATGGTTGGCCTTCCTCCCCCGCTGCCGCTGATTGCAGAGGAGATAGCCTGAATGATTTTGGAGGCGTCATGCTTTTGCGAGGCTATTGAATCCTCTGTAATTGCAACCACTAGTTTGCCGCCTCCTTCCTTACTTGCGATTACTGCGACTGTGGGGGTAGTTGGGTCTCTGGTTAATTCTCCCAGAGTACCCATTAGTTCCTTGACTCCGCCGTCCATCTCCATAATCACATATCGAATACCATCTTTTGTGGTGGCAGAAGATTCTCCTCCGGCCCGTATGCGTGCAATTTCGGCTCTAAGTTGTTCGATTGTTTTCCTTTGGTCTTTCCACTCATTGAAGAAGCGATTAACCGCCTGGGGAAGGTCCTGAGGTTGTACACCGAGAATATCGGATGATTGGCTCAAAAGTTCGGATTGAACACGAGCGTGCTCCCTGGCCGCTTCGCCCGCCATGATTACCAGACGCTCTACCCCGTCTTGGACTTGACTGGAGCGAACGATTCGTATCTCGCCAATCTCGGAGGTTTTACTCACATGCGTCCCACCGCATGCCTGCAAATCGTGCCCTTCGATATTTACCAATCTAATCATATCGTGCTTGGGAGGGCCACCCTGATATATCGAGAAACCATGAGTCAAATCGGCTTCTGCCCTGGGCATGGCTGTGATTTCGATGTTCTTATTCTGAGATACGATTTCGTTAGCATGGTCTTCTATCTGATCTAATTGCGTTCTTGAGAGTCTAGCATAATGAGTTACATCTAATCTTGCTAGGGACTCATTCTTGAATGATCCAGCCTGCCATACGTGGGAGCCCAATATCCGTCGTGCTGATCCGCCGACCACATGTACGGAGCTATGATGCTGAGATATCTGGAGTCTTCTTTCCATATCTATTGATCCTGAGACGCGGCCAAGTTTTATTTCGCGATTCGAATGATGCATTATAACTCCGTTTTCAATCTTGACGTCGTATATATCTGCGGATCCCAATTTGCCTCTATCACCGAGTTGCCCACCGCTCTCGGGATAGAAGGCTGAGCAGTCCAGAACTATTATCCATGAAGATGATGGAATGCTTGATTCATCTTCGGATTTAATTTGAAAGCAATCGATGACCTGTGCGTCGAAAACAGTCATGCCAGGATTCTCATCAAACAGTCGAATTGTAGGCGGATATGCCCTTTTCAATAAGGTGGGCTCTGACTTCAGGGCTGCTTCTTTGGTTCTCTGTGCGTTCCTAGCAGCCATATCAGCAGTGAAACCGACTCTAATATCGAGCTTTTTCCATCCTAAATCTCGAGCAATGGCTAATGTCATTTCAGGTTGTATCCCTCTCTCTTCAGCGAGCCTGTAGAGAATCTCATCATCGACTCTGATGGAGTTCAAGGGAGTATCTTTCAAAGCTGTAGCAACTCCGGATTTTCCCCTTTGCAGCATTGCAGCGTACTTCCTCTCCTCGGAATCGAGCATCTCAATTATGCCGTTTCTGTCGATGTCTTCCTTATTCGCCATATTCTGCTCTAAGTGTTGGTTTCCCAGATCGGCAAGTTTGATGTCTACTCCAAGCTCATCCTTCATCCTGCAAACTCTTCGAGCTAACATCCTAGCCAAATATCCGGCCTTAGTGTTGCTCGGGACGAGTCCGTCCCCAAGCATCGAGCAGAGTGCCTGAAGATGATCCGGGATTGCGTATATCAAAGCAAGAGGTTCCGTTAAAGATTTCAGTTGAGATACAGAAATGGGCGTCCCGTTCTGAGATATTCTCTCTGCCAAAGACGAGTATAAAGCGTCAGCATCAGTTCCGACATCGATGTTTAGAATTCCCGCAAGCCGGGATAATTCGCCCAACAGGGTGTCTATGTCTAGCGGTATATCCAACGAGTCGATCCTGTCGTCAAATTTGGCCATTTTCCTTAGAAATCGGACCGATTCAGGGTATACGGTTTCATAGATAGTCGGAGTACCAGCAGCAGCCCAACAGAAACGCTCGAGACCGTAGCCTGTATCGATGATCTTCTGGTCCATTTGACGATATTTCAATCCTTTAATTTCTATTTCCCCTTCTTCATGCTCCTCCAGATCCATGAAGACCAATGTGGCAAGTTCGAGTCCCCCGACTATCACCTCGAGTGCAGCGCCTGCATTACCGCCGCCGGACCACGGATTCTCAACATAAGTGATCTCGGTTGGATCAATGCCGAATGTTTCAACGAGAAGTTCGTCGCACAACCTCACGCAATTATCAATCCAGTAATGATACTCACCAGTTGAATCTCGATTGAAGGCATGATGGGCCATCATCTCAAAAGTCGTAAGATGGCGTCCACTACGGCCAACTGCGGCTACGTCAGTTAGTCGTATGCATGGCTGGCTAATGGTCAGAGGATTTGCTGGCGGGGGGGTTCTCCCCGAAGTAACATGCGGTTGAAAATCTGCAATGCTGGCGATTGTAAGATGTATGTCATCCCTCCATCGTGCGATGACGGGATATGGTTTTAGACGAGCATGGCCCCTTTTCTCAAAGAAATCAAGAAACGC
>MDTG01358168.1_pt1 | contig 18727 bp, 9 predicted proteins | sample 811421 | NCBI WGS metagenome assembly MDTG01 (sample SAMN05326645, study PRJNA326480) | marine metagenome | isolation source: seawater | place: Pacific Ocean: South East | collected 2011
GATTTGCCGTTGTAGCTCAGGGGTAGAGCAGTCGCTTCGTAAGCGAGAGGTCGGGGGTTCAATTCCCTCCAACGGCACATTCGCGCGCCATCCATAGAGTTAATGGGCCTCTTCCCAATTTTGACCGCACCCCACTTCTACTTCAAGGGGAACGCGCAGTTTTAATACAGCACACATCACCTTTTTTATGATGCTTGTAAATACGCGTATATGATCTTCATGAACTTCAAAAACTAATTCATCGTGAACCTGTAAAATCATTCTTGCATTTAAGTTTCTTTTCTCCAATTCAGAGTCTACATGGATCATAGCCATTTTTATCAAATCAGCAGCCGTTCCCTGCATTGGGGCGTTAATAGCCGCCCTTTCAGCTGCCTGTCGCCGCGGTCCGTTTGGAGAATTTATTTCTGGCAGCCACAACCGTCTACCCTCTATTGTCTCAACGAAACCATTTTTTTTTGCTTTTTCCTTGGTTTCTTCCATAAAAGAAGCGACACCAGGATATCTTTGAAAATACCGGTCGATGTAATTACTAGCAGCATCTCGGGATATACCTAAACTCTTACTTAAACCAAAAGCCCCCATACCGTAAATTAATCCAAAATTTATTACCTTAGCTGTCCGTCTTTGTTCTGAATTGACGTTTTTTACGTCAGTGGAGAAGATTTCACAAGCAGTTACGCTATGCACGTCGAGGCCCTCAAAGAACGCCTGGGTCAAAACTTTATCTTTTGACATATGTGCCATGATCCGCAACTCTATCTGTGAATAATCTGCAGACACGATTTTAAACCCATCTTCAGGAATAAAAGCCTCCCTTATCTTTCTTCCTTGTTCAGTTTTTATTGGAATGTTTTGCAAGTTGGGTTCGTTCGACGCCAACCGACCAGTCACAGCTACAGCCTGCGCGAAATTTGTGTGAACCCTTCCGCTAGTTTCGTTAATCATTAACGGAAGTTTTTCAGTATAGGTAGTTTTCAGTTTCGAAAACGTTCTCCATTCAAGTAAAAATTTTGGCAAAGGATAATCAAGTGCCAGCCTTTCTAACACTGATTCGTCAGTGGAAGGCGCTCCGCTAGCGGTCTTCTTGACAGGCGGATATCCAAGTTTTTCAAATAAAATTTTTGAAACCTGTTTTGGAGACCCTAAATTGAACTTGTCACCAGCTAATTGATAAGATCTTTCTTCTAGTTTGCTTATCTTTTCTTGAAGATCATTAGTCTGCTGTTCTAACACAGCTTTATCGATTTTAATGCCATGCTGTTCCATTTTTACCAGAATTTGAAGGCAATGCATCTCGAGTTCTCTGTAGACTTTGTTGAGATTTCGTTCCTTCTCTAACAAACCGTATAGAGTCAAAAATAAATCTAGGGTAAAATCGGCATCCTCACAAGCATAATGCATAGCTTTCTCAATTGAGACCTCACTAAAACAAATTTGTTTTGCCCCTTTACCAGTCAAATCCTCGTATGTTTGCCCCGACCGGGCGAGGTGCCTTTTGGACAAAGAAGCGAGATCGTGTTTACGATTGGCCTCTAGTACGTAAGACATCAGCATGGTGTCCTCAAAAGGTCCATTAATTTTTACCCCAGCATTAAAAAGAATGTGCAGATCATACTTGAGGTTGTGAGCAACTTTTATGCAATTTCCCCGAAACCATTTGTCGAGGGAATCGAGCACATACTCAGTAGATAACTGCTCGATATTTTCGTCCTTGTGCAAAAGCGGTATGTAAACACCGCTTCCCTTTTTCAATGAAAAGGAGAGACCAACTAACGATGCCCTTCGGACGTTCAATGAGGTGGTTTCGGTATCAAATGCTACTATTTTCGCCTTCTCCAACTCGACCAAAAATTCCTTAAGGCTATCTTTTGAATTTATTAAGCGATAATCAACTGGCTGTGCTTCTGTTTTCGGCATTTTCTCGATCAGCATACGATTGTTAAGCTTTGGGAAATTTTTTAGGCTATTGAATAACTCATACTCATCTCGAATCTTTTCAATCTTCTCTACATCAACTTCTTTCCACCTGCAAAATTCTTCAATTCGTAGGGGATTATCGCTGAGGCCAACATCCCTCTTTATCGTAACCAATGCTTTTCCTTTTGGAAGCCACTCCAAAGATTTCCGCAAGCTTTCCCCGACTGCTCCTTTAATCAAACTGGCATTTTGGGCTATCTCTTCTAAACTTCCGAACTCCTCAAGCCATTTTTTTGCAGTTTTTGGACCAACTTTAGGGACTCCAGGAATGTTATCAACAGCGTCCCCGAGTAACGTCAAAAAGTCTATTATCTTAGCAGGCGGTACCCCAAACTTTTCAAGGACACCGTTCTCATCCAATATTTTCGCCGGAGCCCCGTCTCTTCGCATAGGGTCAACTACAACTGTATCCTCAGTCACGAGTTGAGCCAAATCTTTATCCCCCGAAATGATAATCGAATTGATTTTCAGCTTAGAGGCAATATTCGTAACTGTTCCAATAACATCATCGGCTTCATACCCCGGTATTGTAAGAGACGGCCAGCCCAGGGCTTCGATAATTTCAAGGATTACGGTTGTTTGTTTGGACAAATCATCGGGCATTTTGGATCTGTTTGCTTTATACTCACTGAAAAGTTCTTCCCGAAATGTGGGGCCCTTTGGATCAAAGACGCATAGTCCAATCTCCGCAGGCCATTCTTCCCGAGTTTTTTGCAACATGTTTATCATGCCTGTGATTGCTCCAGTTGGAAAATTTTTTTTATTTCTCAAGTCCGGCATAGCATGGAAAGCCCTGTATAAAAAACTCGATGCATCGACGACAAGGAGATTTTTTTTTACTTTTTTGCTCATTTTAATTTGTGAATTTGATACATTTGTAGGATATTTGATTATAGGAGGATAAGCTGAGGTATTCCGAATCGACTAATTTTATTGAGCAGATCATTCAAAAAGAACTGGAAAGTGGTGTCGTTAACAATATTGTAACTAGGTTTCCACCCGAACCCAATGGATACCTTCATTTCGGTCATGCTAAGGCGATTTGTTTGAATTTTGGCCTGGCAAAAAAGTTTGGTGGTATCTGCCACCTAAGGATGGACGATACTAACCCCGAGAAGGAAACCGAAGAGTATGTTAAGTCTATCGTAAAATCAGTACGCTGGTTGGGGTTCGACTATGGTGATCATTTGTATTACGCAAGTGATTATTTTGGAACTTTCTTTGAATGCGCTAAAGCATTTATTCGCCATAATCTGGCTTACATCGACTCGCAAGATAGCAAGCAGATTAGAGAAAATCGAGGAACTCTTACTCAGCATGGACGAGATTCAAAGTTTAGAGAAAGAAGCGTTTCAGAAAATTTGGAAATCTTCGAAAAAATGAGAACAGGGGAGTTCCGTGCAGGAGAGCATGTCCTTCGAGCTAAGATCGATATGCAATCGCCTAACCTAAATATGAGAGACCCTATTTTATATAAGATCAGACATGTAAAGCATCACAGACAAGGAAGTAGTTGGTGCGTATACCCCTTATATGATTTTGCTCATCCTCTATCAGATGCGATCGAAAAAGTTACTCATTCTATTTGTACATTAGAGTTCGAAGATCATCGGCCAATTTATAATTGGGTCGTTGAAAATGCCAATATTTGCGGCTTTTTTAAGGACCAGGTTCTTCCGAGACAATTCGAATTTGCAAGACTTAATATCGAGAGCCTGGTCCTTTCAAAAAGGAAACTGACTCAAGTCGTGAATACAAAGGCGGTAAAAAATTGGAGTGACCCTCGTATGCCAACGTTAGAGGGGGCGAAAACACGTGGGTACCCCCCTGAGGGCTTTATTAAGTTTAATGGACTCATCGGCGTTACGAAATCATCGTCAACAATAGAGCAGGGATTGCTAGAGGAATGCATGAGAGAGCACCTAAATAAGAAGGTCAAAAGAAAAATATGTGTAATTTCTCCATTGAGGCTTATAGTCGAAAATGTTGAAGAAACTTTTACCGAAAACTGTACTATCTGCAATCATCCGCAAGATGAAAGTCTAGGCGAAAGAACGTTACAGTTCGGGAAAAATTTATATATTGAAAGGTCAGACTTTCAAGTCAACCCAACTAAAAAATTTTTTAGATTAAGACCTGGTGGCCGGGTAAGACTGAAATATGCCTTTGTTGCTGAATGCACTGGATATGAAGAAGAAAACGGACGAGTTTCATCTGTCACTGTTAAAATATTTGAGGATTCGAAAAGTGGTACTAGGGGCTCGAATAATTATAAAGTTAAGGGAAATATCCATTGGTTGAATAAATCCACCGCAAAAACTTGTCAACTGAACATTTATCACGACTTATTTACACAAAATTCCATCAGTCCAAACTCAAGCCACGAAAACGATTTATTTTTAAATAAGAACTCCTTAGAGAAGATTTCTGCTTACATTGAACAATCTGCTTTAGATGAAGAAATAGGAACTCAATTTCAATTTGAAAGACATGGGTACTTTATTTTAGCAAACAACTCAAATAAAGAAAGAATCGAATTTGGGAAAATATTATCGCTTAAAGATAATTGGAAAAAATGCTGATTGTTTGTGACAAAGAATACAACGCTAATGGAAAACTCGTGCTTAAAGAAGAGCAAGAACCGTGTCCCAATGAGGAAGAGGTGTTAATCAAAATAAAAGCTTTCGGGATTAATCGCCCCGACATACTCCAAAAAAGAGGATTATACCCTCCTCCAGCAAACGCCTCAAAAATCCTAGGCCTGGAGTGTAGTGGAATTGCAGAGAAAGTGGGAAAAAATGTTACATCGATAAAAGAAGGTGATAGCGTTTGTGCGCTTACTGCAGGAGGAGCATATGCGGAAAAAGTATCTGTGCACCACTGGCACTGCTTTGAGGCACCGACAAATCTATCATTCGCAGAAGCAGCGTCTTTGCCTGAGAGTTTTATGACATGTTGGACTAATATATTTGAACACGGAATGTTAGAGCGGGGGGAGTCTATTCTTATCCACGGAGGGAATAGTGGCATTGGTTGCGCCGCGATTCAGTTATCACTTTGGGCAGGGGCAGCTGTAATCTGTTCCGTACGCACTGAGGAAAAAAAACGCTTTTGTGAATCGCTAGGTTGCACAAGTGTTATCAACACTCAAAAAGAAGATTTCGTAAAGCACATTGACAAAAATTTTCCTAAAAAAATGAATGTGATAATTGACATGCTAGGGGGAGATTTTACTAATAAAAACCTACAGTGCCTCAGAGAATACGGAAGACTCGTACAGATTGCCTTCCTTAAGGGACGATTCCCAAGATTAGATTTAATGCAAATCATGAAAAAAAAATTAGTCATTACTGGATCTACTCTGCGTGCAAGGAGCGATGAAGAAAAAAAAAGAATCGCAGACTTATTAAAAAAAAATATTTGGCCAGAAATTGAGAGTGGAAAAATCAAGCCATGTCTTTACAAAGAATATCAATTATCGCAAATTAATGAAGCGCACGAATTTATGGAAAACTCCATGCATATGGGGAAGATTGCGGTGAACATACCTTAAGTTATGCAAAAATATATTACGGTAAAGGGAGCACACGAACATAATCTGAAAAATATTTCAATTAAAATTCCCATTAATAAGATTACAGTCGTCACCGGCCTTTCGGGATCGGGAAAAAGTAGCTTAGTAATCGATACTATAAGCACTGAAGGTAAACGAAGGTACATTGAAACCTTCTCTTCGTATGCTAGACAGTTCCTCGACAGAGTAGATAAACCAAAAATCGAGGAAATTAATGGACTGCTTCCCTCAATAGCAATTGAGCAAGTAAATCCTGTAAAAACATCTCGGTCTACCGTTGGAACGATGACAGAGTTATCCGATTATTTTAAGCTCTTATTTTCTAGAGCGGCGACCCTTTTTTGCGAAAAATGCCTTACAGAAATAAAGAAGGATAGCATAGAGGAGCTTTCTAACTTTGTAATAAAGTTTGAAGGAAAAAAAATTGGTGTGATCTTTAAAGTAAAGAAACCCAAAACGTTTTCCAATAACGAATTTCAAGCATGGTTATCCTCACAGGGATTTACAAAAATATTCTCTCAGAGTAGAACTCTGGTTAACGTAATAGCGGGAAGATTTGTGATAAACGATAATCTCGAAGTTGGAGAGTTGCGTGAGGCTTTAGAGTTGGCCAGCAAACTGGGTAAAAACTATTTTGAAATTGTAGATCTTGAAAATAAAGAAGTAATACGTACATGCGTAACGACCTTTGCATGTTCAAAATGTAAAACCTCATACAAAAATCCGAGGCCTGCTTTGTTTTCTTTCAACTCACCAATAGGGGCATGTAGAACATGTAAGGGATTTGGGAAGATAATAGGACTCGACTTATCTTTAATAATACCTGACGAGACAATCAGTCTACGAGAAGGAGCTATCAAACCGTTCAACTCGAATGCTTACAGTAACCATAAGTCTGATTTATTAAAGTACTCAGAAATAGAGGGTGTGCCTATCGATATACCGTATGAAAAACTGAATATGAAGCAAAAGAAGTGGGTTCTTGAGGGATCCCAGGGGAACAGTTTCTATTCAAAATCAAAATGGAGAGGTGTTTACTCTTTTTTTTCAAAGATGGAAAAGAAATCATACAAAATGCACGTTCGTGTTTTCTTATCGAGATATAGATCATATGATGACTGTGACAAGTGCAAAGGAAAAAGATTAAAAAAAGAGCCTCTTAACTGGAAAATAAAAGGTAAAGATATACACGATTGGTCTTGTTTAGAATTAGTAGATGTTGAGAAAGAGATAAAATCCTTATCAGATGAAATAGAGCAAAGTAATTTTTCATTCGGAAAAATTAAAGCTACGACTCTCATACTTGACGAGATAAAAAGTAGAGTTAGTTACCTCAACCAGGTAGGTCTAGGGTATCTAAGATTGGAAAGACAATCTAGAACATTATCAGGGGGTGAAGTTCAAAGAATTAACCTTACAACCGCTCTAGGATCGTCACTTACCAATACACTCTTCATTTTGGATGAGCCCTCAACCGGCCTACATCACAAAGATATTAGTAATTTGATTAATGTTATTAAAAGACTAAAAAATACCGGTAATACAATTCTTATCGTGGAGCATGATAGTAAATTGATCGCCGAGGCTGACATGATTTTTGAATTAGGTCCTGGCCCAGGCGAGCAGGGAGGTAAAATTTGCTTTAAAGGTTCGTATGATGCACTACTTTTGTCCGACACAATAACTGGTAAGTTTCTCCGAAAGAAGGGGTTTCAAAAGAAAACAACGGAAGAATCAGAACAAACAAATGAGTATGTTGAGATACGAAAGATCAAAAGTAACAATCTAAAGAACATTGATATAAAATTTCCAAGGAATAAATTAACGTGCATTACCGGTATCTCAGGAAGTGGTAAATCTACTCTCGTTGAAAATATTGTTTTCCCCGCTTTGTCTCGTACGGTAGGGAAATTAGAACCAGTTAAGGGAACTTTTTCTAAAATATCAGGGCATGAAGGTTTTTCGGATGTAGTCTATGCGAGCCAAAAAGTCTTACATAAAACTTCTAGATCAAATCCTGCGTTATATATTGGTATTTTTACCCCAATCAGAGACCTCTTTGCAAAACTAAAAGAATCTAAAGCTAAAAACTTTACAAGTAGTCATTTTAGTTTTAACTCAACTCTGGGTAGATGTAGTGCTTGTGATGGAACAGGTTATGAACAAATTGAGCTTCAATTCTTATCGGATATTTCCCTTGAGTGTGTTTCTTGTAAAGGAAAAAAATATAAGGATGAGATTCTCGAAATAAAATATCGGGGGCTATCTATTTATGATGTTTTGAATCTTACGGTATCGGAAGCTTACACGTTTTTTTTGGAAAATGAAAATATAAAAAATAAATTAGCACGTTTAAAAATTGTTGGGCTAGATTATTTAAAAATTGGACAATCAATATCTACATTATCAGGCGGAGAATTGCAAAGACTTAAAATAGCCGAACATCTAAATACCACCAAAAGAATAACGGTCAAATCAAAAAAATCTATTTTGTTTATCTTTGATGAACCAACGACTGGACTTCATCTTGCAGATGTGGAGAAACTCATATCTGCTTTACAAAAACTCCTTGCTGAAGGTCACACAGTTATCGTTATTGAGCACTGCTTAGAATTCATCATGTTTTCTGACTGGATCATTGAACTAGGCCCTGGAGCCGGCGTACATGGAGGAAAAGTACTAATACAAAATACTCTTTCACAATTAAGACTGACGAAGACAAATACCGCGTTAGCATTAAATGAACTTTTTCAATCACAATCAAAGGAGATTAGAGTAGCAACACGGGGGGGGAATTTAAACCTGGAAAAAAAAGAAATTTATATTGAAAATGCACGAGAAAATAACCTATCTAACCTATCAATTAAAATACCGCTCAACAGTATTGTTGTCATAACCGGTGTTTCTGGTAGCGGAAAATCTACGCTCGCATTCGACATCTTATACGCAGAGGGTAGACGACGTTACTTAGAGTCACTAAATGCTTATGCACGCCAATTTATCCAGCCTGCATCAAGACCTGATTTTGATCGTGTTACAAATATACCTCCTACAGTTGCCGTTGAACAAAGGATAACTCGTGGCGGTGTGAAAAGTACTATTGGAACATTAACTGAAATCTCACATTTCCTCAGGGTTTTATATGTAGCCATCGGTAAGCAATTTTGTCCCGATTGTGCTCAACCCGTTGAGACACAAACGGATTCACAAATAATCGAAACTATTTTTAAATCAATGAAGAATAAAAAGGTAAAACTTTTTGCACCTCTAGTAAAAAAAAGAAAAGGAACATATAAGGAACTAGCTAACTGGGCGCTTACAAGAAATTATAAATTTATCAGAGTAGATAATATCCTTTATGAAGTAAAAAATTTTCCAAATCTAGAGAGATATAAAGAACACTCCATTGAATTGTTTATAGCAGAATTGATTATAAAAGCAAACAATACGCAAAGTATTCAAGAGAAAATTCGAGAAGGACTTGAGATTGGAAAAGGACAAATTGAAATAGAAAATGTAAATGATAAAAATTCCAGAAGTGCTAAGGAATTTCCGCGAAGAGAAAATCTTCTATTTTCCTTAAATCGAGGTTGTCCAACATGCGAACGAGCGTTTGACGACCTTGACCCAAGAATGTTTTCATTTAACTCCAAACTTGGATGGTGTCACTCCTGCTTAGGAACGGGAAGGAGATATACAACTGAAATCTACCATGGGGATGAACTAAATCCGATTAGCGATTACCCGGTGGAAGAAAATCAATCCTTTGTAAAAAATGAAGATGTGTGCCCCGATTGTGAGGGAAGTAGAATTAACGTAAACTCCAGATTCGTTCGTATTAACGAATTTTCAATTTCTGACTTATCGAATATTGCAATTACTAAATTGTATAAATGGGTTCAATCTTTACCGTCACTGTTAAATCCTAGAGAGCAAAAAATCTCAAAAAAAATAACGTCTGAGTTAGAATCAAGACTCAAGTTTTTAATCAGAGTTGGACTTAGTTATTTGACACTCAACCGAAGTGCCCCAACGCTCTCCGGTGGAGAGCTACAAAGAATAAAACTCGCTGCTCAGTTAGGCTCAAATCTCAATGGTGTCTGTTATGTCCTAGATGAACCAACCATAGGTCTGCATCCAAAAGATAATCGGGTCCTACTTAAAGCAATTGAAGAATTAAAAAAAAGAGGTAATTCAGTCGTGATTATTGAACATGACATTGAGACCATTTTAAAAGCAGATTATGTAATTGACATTGGTCCAGGTGCGGGTGAGTTTGGTGGCAAGATTGTTGCCCACGGAAACCCTCAGTCAATTAAGAAAAATAATTCCTCTGTAACTGGAAAATATTTGCGATTATCAAACAAACCGAAGATTTTAAACAAGCTTCCCATAGAAGAATTTCTAAAGGTTGAAGGAGCAAATTTAAATAATTTAAAAAATATCGATGTTCGATTCGCATTGCAAAAGTTGAATGTCCTAACCGGAGTATCAGGAAGCGGAAAATCCTCTCTTTTAAAAGGGGTGCTCACACGAAATCTCAAAGAATTAATTCAAAAAACCGTAAATCCTAAAACAAAATTAATGTCAGATTTATACTATTGTAAAAAAATATCGTGCTGGGAAAATTTTGATAAAATACTAGAGGTTGATCAGTCTCCAATAGGCAAAACTCCGCGATCGACGCCTACTACATACATCAATATTTGGGACAATATCAGAAAAATATATGCGGAATCTAATGTTGCGAAAACAAAAGGGTGGAATGCGTCGCACTTTTCTTACAACTCCGGTGATGGACGATGTCAGATCTGTAAGGGTCTCGGAGTGGAGAGTGTTCAAATGAACTTTCTCCCGAATGTTTCGGTTAAATGCGAGTCATGCGATGGGAATAGATTTGAGCAGGAAATAAGATCCGCTTTTTGGCAAGGAAAAAGTATTTCTGACGTACTTAATATGAGCGTAGATACCGCGTGTGATTTTTTTGGTGGCCACAAGAAAATTCACCGTGGATTAGAACTTATGTCTAGTTTTGGGCTGGGTTACCTAAGATTAGGACAACCAAGCTCAACTTTATCTGGAGGTGAGGCACAAAGACTTAAACTAATAGCTGAACTTCAAAAAGCAAAAAATTCGGAAAAAACACTCTATATTTTTGATGAACCTACTATAGGTCTTCATATGGCAGACGTTAAAAATCTTATCTCCATCTTTAAAAGACTTGTTGAAATGGGTAACACGCTTATAGTAATCGAGCACAACACTGACATGTGGATGGAAGCGGATTGGATCATTGAACTAGGACCCGAAGGCGGAGATGGAGGCGGGTTCCTTGTTTCCGAGAATACTCCGAACAAAGTTCAAAATAAGAAAACGGCAACAGGAAAAATTTTAAAAAGTTTAGTTACCGATTAATAATTTCGACTCTTTCGCTAAGCTCCGAAATTTTGGCCAGGTACTCTATCCGTTTTTCTTTCTGTATATTGACAATTTTTTCCGGTGCTTTGTCCACGAACGACTTATTTGACAGCTTTTCTTCAACTTTAACTAGATCAAGATTAAGTTTATCGATTTCCTTTTGTAATCGGTTAATTTCCAAATCTTTATCGATTTTCACTTTCAATAAAATTTTGATATCCCCACAGACCTGAAATGGAACATGATTCATATCATCAGGGAAATCCTCCACGACATGGATTAACCTAAGCTTTGCTAAATTCCGGATACAATCGAAACTCAACTTTTCTGAAAATAAATTTGTTTCCTGATCTTCTTTAGTATAGGCAATCAATGGAATGTTCTTCTTAACAACAAATATCGCCTCAGGTCTTTCACTGGGCGAGAGTTGCATTTCGGAGCGCAACGTACGAATTGAAATTACAATATCTTGAAAATCAGTCATGTAAGCTAAAGAAGATTCATCAATTTTTGATTCATCTTCCAGAGGAAAACTTTTGGACATAATTGAATCCTCTTCATTACAGTCCAGTTTTTTTGATTTTCCCGCAAGCTTTCCAACTGACTGCCATATTTCTTCGGTAAGGAAGGGTAAAAACGGATGAAGTAATCTCAGGGAAGATTCAAATACCCTCAACATGGACCTTCGGGTAGCTCTTTTTAAATTATCCTTGTCCGTGTTTAACTGTGTTTTACATATTTCGAGGTACCAATCACAAAAATCGTTCCAAACAAATTCATAAAGTTCTTTAGCAGCTAAATCAAAACGATGACTGGATAGATTATCTGAAACCTTTTTAAAAAGTAGATTTTGTCTTGATACTATCCAGCGATCAAAGCGGGAAAAAAATAAATTTCCATCTATCCCACAATCACCCCCACACAAGCCTAATCCGTTATCTTCTCTTTCACATTGCATCAGAATGAAACGATAAGCATTCCATAGTTTATTACAAAAGTTCCTGTATCCCTCACATCTAGATAGATCGAAATTGATATTTCTCCCTGGGCTGGCCATACTGGCAAAAGTAAATCGAAGGGCATCAACGCCGTAAGCATTGATGCCATTTGGAAATTCTTTTTCCGTCCTTTCCCGTACGATCTTCTCGTCTTTTTTTGTAAGTAGGCCCTTGCACCTTTTCTCCAATAGGCCGGTCAGCGAAATTCCATCAATTATATCCAATGGATCAAGTGTATTGCCCTTGCTTTTACTCATTTTATTACCCTCAGCATCTCTAACGAGTGCGTGGATATAAATATCTTTAAAGGGAATTTTTCCTGTAAAGTGTCTCGTCATCATAACCATACGTGCTACCCAGAAAAAAATAATATCGAAGCCCGTAACTAAAACTGATGAAGGTAAGAAACACTCCATATCTTTATTTAATTTTGGAGAACCATTTTTCTTATTCCAAAAAAAATCCTCATCCATCAACGTAGAAAATGGAACAAGAGCAGATGAAAACCATGTATCTAAAACATCTGTTTCTTGAACTAATTCACCATCCCAACCATCTTTTTTAGCTAATTCTTTTGCTCCAGCTAATGACACAGCCACGTACACTTTTTCCGCCTCAATAATATGACCTTTTGAATCAACTTTGTACCATGCGGGAATTTGGTGACCCCACCATAGTTGTCTTGAAATACACCAGTCTTGTAACTCCTCAAACCAACTCTTGTAAGTGTTTTTCCATCCGTCAGGAACAAAACGAATACTTCCACTCAATAGAGCTTCTAAACCTTGCTCGGCAAGAGACTTTCCAGCACATGGAGTGCCTTTTGGTGCTTCTTTATTCACGTCGATGAACCACTGTTTCGTCAACATAGGTTCTATGACTGTTCCGCTACGATCTCCCTTTTTAAGTGCTAATCTATGCTTCTTTTGAGAGATTAAAAAACCGTAACGGCTTAACTCCTCCAGGATGGTCTCTCTGGCAACAAATCGATCGCACCCGACAAACTTAGCGGGAGCATTTTCGTTAATTTTTCCATCTTTAGTAAGTATATTTATACTCTCAAGTGCGTGTCTCTTACCCACCTCATAGTCATTGAAGTCGTGCGCCGGAGTAATTTTTACGCAACCCGTCCCAAAACCCTTGTCCACGGTATCGTCTGCTATTATCGGAACTATCCGATTAACGATCGGTACTTTGACCATGCTGCCAATTAGATTAGTATATCTTTTGTCTTCTGGATTGACAGCGACTGCAACATCGCCTAAAAGTGTTTCTGGGCGAGTAGTGGCAATACTCACGGATTCCCTATCGGTTGATTTTATAGATCCTTCCACATCAACCAAAGGATATTTTATTGTCCAAAGAAATCCGTCGGTCTCCTCAGTAACAACTTCTAAGTCTGATATTGCAGTCATCAGAACAGGGTCCCAATTTACCAATCGGCTGCCCCTATAAACAAGACCTTGATTAAACAAAATCACAAACGCTTCTTGAACTATCTTGGAACGCGTTGTATCCATTGTAAAATACTCGGAATTCCAGTCACAACTAGAACCTAAACGCCTCATTTGATTAGTAATTGTATCACCGGATAATTTCTTCCACTCCCAAACTTTCGCTATAAAGTTATCTCTGCCTAATTCCTCTTTTGAGAGTCCTTTAGTTTCTAAATTTCGCTCAACAACAAGCTGTGTTGCGATACCGGCATGATCAGTCCCTGGGATCCAAATAGTTTTTTTTCCTAACATGCGGTTCCATCTCACCAGAATATCCATAAGAGTCTGATTGAACGCATGTCCCATATGAAGAGTTCCAGTTACGTTTGGGGGAGGCAATTGAATGCTAAAGGCTTCACAATCAGCATCGTCCCTATTTGATAGGGAATATAATGACCTGGATTCCCATTCATAGCACCACTTTTTTTCGATAACTGACGGGTTATAAACTTTATGATGCGTTTTATTCATTTATCGACTTTATGATTAAAGACCTCATAACCTCTTTCCTTATAAAATTTATATTTTTCACGCCCTTTTTGTCGATTGACTTCTGATTGGTCAACAATCTCAATCACACGACTATATGAACTAAAAGTCATTTCGATTTTTGCATCTAAATTTAGTAAAACAACTATGTCATCCGCCCAAAATGGTATCTCCGATTGCGTTAACAAAATTATAGGAGAAAACTTAGCATTTTTATCCGAAAAATTTACGAGAGGTATAAAATCTCTTTCCGAAAAATGATGGACCGATTCAGTGAACTCATCACATTGCGGTTGATTCTTGCAACGAATTACCAATGGATGTTGATGCGTAACAACATTGTCGTAATATAATTTCCGAGTTATCCGACTCGCAAATAAAAATGTATCTTTAACATCATAGTAAAAATCGATTCTAGTCAATTTAATATTCTGAAATGAATTCCCACAAAAGCGGAACAGGCCTACCAGTTGCATTTTTCTTACTTCCGCTTAACCACGCAGTTCCAGCAATATCTAGGTGTGCCCAAGGATAATTTTTCGCGAATCTCCATAAAAAGCACGCGGCAGTTACACTCCCCGCTTCCCGACCCCCAACGTTTGCGACATCCGCAAATGGGGAATTAATGAGTTCCTGATAGTCCTCCTCCAGGGGCAAGCGCCATGCCGGATCTAAAGATTTTTGCCCAGCATCTATTAAGGCAGATGCAAGCTGATTGTCAGCAGAAAAAAGACCTGTATTTACGCCACCAAGTGCAATAACACACGCACCAGTCAAAGTTGCGACATCAATTACCGCCTTTGGCTTATAACGTTCTACATAAGTTAAAGCGTCGCACAGAATAAGTCTACCTTCTGCATCTGTATTAAGTATCTCTATTGTTCGGCCAGACTTTGAATTGACAATATCACCAGGACGGGTGGCAGTCCCGCTAGGCATATTTTCACAAGTTACAACAACACCTATAACATTTTTTTTAATCCCACTCTGTGCAACAGTCTTCATAAGACCTACAACTGTCGCAGCCCCGCACATATCATACTTCATCTCATCCATCGCTGCCGATGGTTTTATAGAAATACCGCCGGAATCAAATGTTATGCCTTTACCCACCAAAACAATTGGAGCCTCTCGTGCTTTACCACCATTGTGACTGAGAACTATCATATAGGGTGGTTGAGCAGAACCTTGAGCAACGGCAAGAAAAGAACCCATTTTAAGTTTTTCTAATTTTTTTCTGTCAAAAATTTCACATTTCAAGCTCGTTTCCCTCGCAAGACGCTTGGCTACATCCCGGATGTAGCCTGGCGTGCAAACATTCGGAGGAAGATTTCCAAGGTCGCGAGTTAACTCAACACCGTTTGCTAGACAGATGCCAGCTCTGATAGAACGTGAGAATTCTGCAACAGACATATTTTTTGGTGATGAAATCTGCAGTGATTTTAGCGCAATATTGTCGGAATGTGACTTTTCCCCCTTTGCCGCCCCTTGAGCTCGTTGTTCAGTCTTAAATATTTCAAATTTATACAGCATTCGTAAGGTTTCAGATACATGAGTTCTTGTTAACCACTCATTATCTCTTCCTTTGACTTTTACCTGTGTCAAAAACGATAGAGCCTTTTTTATTGATAAGGATTCTGCGGTTATGCTTACGGCGGCACAAACTGCACGCGCGAAGGCCTTCCCGTCCAGGCTAGATTCTTCCCCCAATCCGACAAGCAGAATCTTTTTTGCTTTCACTCCAACAACTTCTCTTAACAATAATGTCTCACCTAGCTTTCCCGTAAAATCACCAGATTTGAGCACTCGTTCAATAGCTTTTTGCGAAAAATTATTTACTGACGTAGCTACGTTGGTCATCTTAGCAACGTTTTTACCCGAAAATAAGGGAATCCAAATACAATCAATTGACGATATTTTATCAATAGGTTGGTTAAAGGATGAGATTTTTAATTTTTCTGCTACTGTCTTATACATTTCGGCGTTTTTCAAAGTCACCCTCCCGACTCAATTGTATCTAATGACTTAATCATGACACAATACCTTTTAGTTAAATAATTATTATATAACCTGTGATCAGCAAAAGATCGATATTAAAAGAATTAAGGCTTCAAGGAGGGGTTATTTTCTGCGTCCTCTTCACTATAGTCTTAACAATGGCTCTCGTACGAACATTAGGTAATGCTGCCAGCGGAGAAACCCCTCCAGATATTGTGCTTCCTTTAATTCTGTTCTCTACATTTAGCTCCATCGGAACAATCATTGCCCTAACTGCTTTCCTGGCAGTTTTCATTACCTTTACTAGACTTCAGAATGACAATGAGCTTGTTATTCTAAGAACTTCAGGCATGCGTATCTTTGACTTTTCGCCTACGATTATTAAATTCGTTTTCCCTTTAGTCATATTTACCGCCATAACGACACTATTAGCCACACCATGGGCGCGACAACAAGCTGATAAACTCCGGTTACAAGCAGAAAATGATACCAGTTTGAAGCAATATTCTGCGGGTAGATTTTCGGAATTTTCAAAAGGCAACCGAATTATTTTTTTTGAACGAACGGAAAAAGAATCAATGAAACTCGGTTTGGTCTTCGTAAAAATACAAACAAGTATCGACAAAGAAACGATTATCATGGGCACAAATGGCGAAATTACTTTTTTTGATGAAGTTCCGTGGGTCATATTAAGAAACGGCTCCCGTTTTGATATAAGCGAAGTTCATCAAACTAAAGACTATCAATTTACAGTATTTGATACTTACCAAATGTCTTTAAGTAATCCTCCGAAAAACTATACTTTGCAAAAGAGGATTAAAAGTACTGATTCGTTAACATTATTTAACCGATCTACAACGCCAGAGCTAGCAGAGCTTTTTATGAGGATAGGAATTATTCTTCTGTGTGCTTTCTTGCCATTTCTGGCGATACCATTATCGCTGGGAGAGGGTAAAGCATTAAAAATTTTACATATTTTCACTGCTATATTAATTTTTCTCGCCGCCAACCATCTGCTGGGAATTCTACAAGCCTTAATAATCAAAGGTTCAATTAATTGGTTAATAAGTCAAACATTCCTTCCTGTAACTATTCTAATACTGACCCTCGTTATCTCACGTTATCGTGAGGGACAATTATCTATAAAATTTTTTCAACTCAAGAAATGACACTGATAACTAAATACCTCGTATCGGATTTATTAAAAAAAATTACTGTTATAACATTCGGATTCGCTATTCTATTTTCTTTTTTTTCTTTTATGGGAGAACTTGAAAACCTTACGAGGTCAGATGTAAATTTGAAAAATATTTTCTACTCTCAAATCTTCAGTGCTCCGAGTATCATTTACGATATACTTCCACTCGCTACATTAATAGGGGGACTTTGGTGCTTTGCAACATTCGCTGCCAATTCTGAGTTTGTGGTTTTTTTTGGAAGTGGATTTTCCACTCGCCACTTTGTTAAAGTTATTTTCGTTGGAGGGATGCCTCTTGTTGCTCTTACAATTCTTTTATCAGAGATTGTTATGCCAATAGCTGTTAATAAAGGTGGCGAAATCAAGTTAGACAATAAAAAAAATAAAACGATAGAGCTTCGTAGCGGATATTGGATAAGAGATGTATTAGTTGACAAAGGGAACGAAAGTCCTGTTCACGAGCGTATTCTCAACATAGGTCAAATTACATTTGATGGAAAGCTTTCTTCGGTGTTAGTTTATGAATTTGATAATCAAAATAAATTAATTAGGAAAATACGAGCAAAAGCTGGACTTTATCAAAAGAATGTAGATTTAATGGGAGATACGTTTTTTTTTAGCTGGACTTTAAAAAACCCTTTAATTCTTGATGTATCAAATCCACGATCCATTATGGAGATACGACTAGATAATCTTATTCTAAGTACAAATATTTCTGAAAATACTTTTTATGCGCTCACCATAAAACCAGAAAAGATGTCCGCAAAAGATTTAAGAAGTTATGTAGTGTATTTAACAGAGAGTAATCAAGATGCAAACTCGTACTCGATTCTTTTTTGGAAGAAGGCGGTTTACCCTACACTAATTTGGATAATGTTACTGATAGCTGCTCCAGCTGCTTTCATCCAAACCAGAGGGGGAAATATCGGAGTAAAAATATTCATCGGAGTACTTTTCGGAATATTTTTCCATCTTCTAAATGGTCTGGTTTCACATATTGGAGTTTTAAACACATGGACTCCCTTTCTAATAGCCTTTTTCCCACCATTTTCCGCCCTCGCCCTCGGTTTGTTATTTTTAGTTCAATCACAACGATTTGCTTTGCTAAAATGAAGGCATGAAAACAATCACAATAAACCCTGGTAGCGTTACATTTGAGGTTAACGAGGAAGAGACAATATTGTCAGCTGCTCTTAGAAATGGGTTAATTGTGCCATACGGGTGCAAGGACGGTGCATGCGGGTCTTGTAAAGCAAAAATTACTGATGGATCGGTTGATTATGGCTTACACCAAAGAAGAGCACTTTCAGAATTTGAGAAAAGTAATCAGTCACTACTGTTATGTACTGCCAGACCTCTCACTAATTTAGAAATAACGGCGAACGTTTTATCAATATCAAAGGAATATCAAGCGAAAAAATTACCCTGCAGGATTGAAACCATTAAGAAAGTTACCGAAGATGTTTGTGTGATATCACTTAAGCTGCCCGGAAATCAAAAGTTTTCATTTTTGCCAGGTCAGTATATTGATCTTCTTTTAGAAGATGGGAAGCGGCGTAGTTACTCCATGGCCAAC
>MDTG01067058.1_pt1 | contig 18724 bp, 21 predicted proteins | sample 811421 | NCBI WGS metagenome assembly MDTG01 (sample SAMN05326645, study PRJNA326480) | marine metagenome | isolation source: seawater | place: Pacific Ocean: South East | collected 2011
AGAGAGCCATAACCTTGAGCAACAGTGTCTGACTGAACATCACCATCATAATTTTTACATGCCCAAATATATTTTCCATGCCATTTCATCGCGCATGCGACCATGTCATCAATTAGTCTGTGTTCATATAAAATATTAATATCCTCAAATTTTTTTTTAAATTCATTTTCATAAATCTCTTGAAATATATCTTTAAATCTCCCATCATATTTTTTTAAAATAGTATTTTTAGTGGAAAGATAAACTGGCCATTTTTTAATTAATCCATAATTAAAGCAAGACCTAGCAAAATCACCAATAGATTTATCTAGATTATACATTGATAAAGCTATACCTGGACCTGGAAAATTGAACACCTCATACTTCTTTTCATCTTTACCATCTTCAGATGTCCATTTAACCTCTAATTTTCCTTTTCCTGGAACTAAAAAATCTGTCGCCCTATATTGATCTCCAAAAGCATGTCTTCCTATGATTAAAGGATCTGTCCAAGATGGGACGAGTTTTGGAATATTTGAGCAAATTATTGGCTCTCTAAAAACGGTACCCCCTATAATGTTTCTTATTGTTCCGTTAGGAGATCTCCACATTTTTTTTAAATTAAATTCTTTAACCCTAAGTTCATCTGGAGTGATTGTTGCACATTTAATTCCAACACCATTTTTTTTAATCGCATTAGCACAGTCAATTGTAACTTTGTCATTTGTTTCATCTCTATTTTTCATACCGAGATCGTAATATTCAATTCCCAGTTCTAAATAGGGAAGTATTAATTTATTTTTAATAAAGCTCCATATCACACGGGTCATTTCATCACCGTCTAGCTCAACTATTGGGTTTTTTACCTTAATTTTACTCATTATTTGGTGTATCTTATCAATTGAATTTCTGCTTTTTATATACATATTAATCAAAAATTATCAATTAAACGTTTATGCTAAATAGAATATTCCCAAAAATACACAATGAAGGTTATAAGTTTATTGTAATATTTGCCTTAGTTACAATTGTTCTTTACATTATTCACGGTTTTCTCGGATTTATAGGTTTAGTGCTAAGTATTTGGTGCTACTATTTTTTTAGAGATCCAGATCGTATATCAATAAATGATGAAAGTTATCTTACAAGTCCAGCAGATGGGCTTATCCTGCAGGTTTTAGATACCAATGGTCCTAAAGAATTAGGTTTAGAAGGTAAAAAATTTAAAAAAGTAAGCATCTTCATGAATGTTTTTGATTGTCATGTAAATAGATCTCCTTGTTCGGGAACAATATCGGAAATACTTTATAAACCAGGAAAGTTTTTTAACGCTTCATTAGATAAAGCAAGTGAAGAAAATGAAAGAAATTATTATAAGATAAAAAATTCTTTTGGTGAGGATATTATTGTTGTCCAGATAGCCGGATTGATTGCAAGAAGAATTGTAACAGATACTGCAGCAGATGAAAGTGTGAGTCAAGGTTCAAGAATAGGCATGATTAGATTTGGAAGTAGAGCAGACTTATATTTTGAAAATTACGATCCTTTAGTAAAAGTCAATCAAAAAACTATTGCTGGGGAAACTTTAATAGCAAAAAGATAATTTATGGAGCAAAAAGAAAAAAATTTAAAATTAGTTTCAAATAAAAAAACAAGAATAATACTTCCAAATATTATGACACTTATTGGTGTTTGTATTGGACTAACATCAATAAAATTTGCCTTTGATGGAAGATTTGAAATGTCGGTTATTGCAGTAATAATTGCAGGTATAATAGATGGGCTTGATGGGAGAATAGCAAGATTAATTAAAGGAACTTCAAGAGTTGGAAAAGAATTAGATTCATTAACAGATATAATAAGCTTCGGAGTTGCTCCAGCATTTATAATGTATTTCTGGGCTTTATCAGAAATTGGGAGGCTTGGCTGGCTTATATCCTTGATATATGTAATTTGTGTAGCATTAAGACTAGCTAGATATAATATTTCCTCAGAAAGCGAACCTTCTTGGAAAGATAATTTTTTTGAAGGAATACCTTCACCCGCAGGAGGCGTTTTAGTGCTGATGCCACTTATTTATAGTTTTAGTGAATTGCAGTATTTTAATGTAAACTATAATCTAGTTGTACCAATTTTTTTTATTATTATTTCAATTTTACTTATCAGTAAAATACCAACATACTCTTTAAAAAAAATTGTTGTTCCTAGAAGTACGAGTATTTTTCTGTTATTTGGAATTATTTTATTTTTCGTATTATTGTTAGTATTTACCTTTAATACTATTTTTATTGCAGGCTTTGTATATCTTCTTATGGTGCCTGCAAGCGCTATCCATTTTTATACAATTAACAAGAATATAAAAGATGATGATATTATCGATCATCATGAAGATATATTGTAGATGAAAGAAAATACGATAGTTTCTTTAGCAGACTCAAACTATTTTGAACTATTAAATGAGCTTATTGATTCTATCAGACAATTAGAAAATAGCAAAAATATTGGTATTTGCATACTTGATGCAGGTTTAAATGAAGATCAATTAGATATTTTAAAAAATAAAGTTGATCATATCAAAAAAGCAGAATGGGATATAAAAGTCGATGATGCAAAAATAAAAGGTAGAGAATGGTTGAAAAGTCAAGTTTCAAGAGCATTCATTCCAAAATATTTTCCTGATTATAAAAAATATTTGTGGATTGATTGTGATGCTTGGGTCCAGGATTGGAATTCGATAGAATTATTTTTTGAAGCATGTGAAGGTGGAAAATTAGGTATTACACAAACTATGACACCTGGCTACAGAATAATGAGTAAAGTAAGCTGGGTTTTTGGCAAACTAGCAATAATTAAATCTCAAAACTTTAAACATGCTATAAAATCAAAAATTCCATTAGATAAAGCTCGAAAATTAGCATTTGCACCTCATATAAATATTGGAGTATTTTCATTAGAAAAAGATTCAAAGTGTTGGGAGGTTTGGCAGAATAATCTAAAAAAAACATTGGCGCATGGACAGATATTTGGTTCTGAGCAACTTGCGATAAACATAAGTGTTTATATTGATGAAATAGAAACTGAATTTTTACCTCATAATTGTAATTGGCTAGTTAGTAATTTAATGCCAAAATTTGATACACAAAAAAAAATTTTCGTTGAACCTTATCTTCCAAATAATAAAATAGGTATAATTCATCTGGCAAGTGGAATTTGGCAAAATGGAAAAGATATGAGAGCAGATGATTCTATAAAAGTTTCTATAAAATCTTTAGATGGTACCAATTCCATCAAATCATTAAGATTTGGAAAAAATTGAAAAAGAATAAAATATCAAAAAATTGGATCATTAAACAAAAAAGAGATATATATGTCAAGCAATCCAAACTAGATGGATATAGATCAAGAGCTGCCTATAAATTATTAGAAATTAATCAAAAATTTAAAATTATTAAAAATGGCATGTCCATTGTTGATTTAGGTTCAGCACCTGGCAGCTGGTCTCAATATATTGTTCGTAAATATAAAAATCTTAAATTGCTGACAATAGATTTAAAAAATATGGAAAAGATAAATAACTCCATTCATATACAAGGTGACTTTACAGATATTGAGCAGCAAACAAAAATCAAAGAATATTTTAAAAGTAATATTGATTTTGTAATGTCGGACATGGCAGCAAATACAACAGGAAATAAAAATGTTGACTCATTAGTCACAGGCGAATTATGCCTTGAAGCATTAAACTTTGCTTGTGAATTTCTTAAAAAAGAAGGTTCATTTGTATCAAAAATATTTATGGGAACCACCTTTAACGAAATTGTCGCAACTGCGAAAAAAAAATTTAAAAAGGTAAATATTTATAAACCTCCATCGAGCAGGAAAGATTCTAAAGAGAACTTTATTATTTGTCAAAATTTAAGATAGTTTACTTCCATTTTTAGAAGAATCGTTTATATAAGGACATGGGTCCTATTAAAGAAGCATTAACGTTTGACGACGTAACATTAGCGCCAAATTATTCAGAAATTCTACCATCTGAGACTATCACCAAAACAAAACTTACTAAATCATTGACATTAAACGTACCAATTTTATCTTCAGCCATGGATACAGTGACAGAATCAAAGATGGCTATAACAATTGCCAAATCAGGTGGTCTTGGCGTCATACATAGAAACCTTACAATTGATGATCAGGTAAAAGAAATTCGAAAAGTAAAGTCAAAAAAACTCCTTGTTGGGGCTGCAGTGGGTGCTAGTTTAAAGGAGCATAAAAGAGCAGAAATTATTCTTAAAGAAAATTTAGATTTAATTGTAGTTGATACAGCTCATGGACATACAAAAAAGGTTGCTGAAATAATACAAAAGATTAAAAAATTAAAACCAAAAAACACAAGTTTATGTGCAGGAAATGTAGCAACTGCTGAAGCAGCAAAATTTTTATCAAAACACGGAGTAGATATTATAAAAGTAGGCATCGGACCAGGATCAATTTGCACGACAAGACTTGTAGCGGGTATTGGTGTTCCCCAGTTAAGTGCAATTATAAATGTAAAAAAAGGAATAGGGAATGGCAAAACTACACTAATAGCTGATGGTGGAATAAAATTTTCAGGCGATATTGTTAAGGCACTCGCTGCCGGAGCAGATGCGGTAATGATTGGTTCTTTGTTTGGTGGGACAGACCAGGCTCCTGGAAAAATTATTAAAAAAAATGGAAAGTATTTTAAGAGCTTTAGAGGAATGGGATCAATTGGAGCAATGAATAAAGGTTCAGCAGATAGATATTTCCAAACAAAACAAAAAGATACATCTAAATATGTTGCAGAAGGAGTAGAAGGGTACGTAAAATACAAAGGATCTGTTGATAAAATAATATATCAGCTTGTTGGAGGATTAAAGTCATCAATGGGTTATCTGGGTTCAAAAAAAATTATAGAGTTAAGAAAAAAACCTAAATTTATGAAAATAACAAAAGCAGGGTTCTATGAGAGTATGGTGCATAATATTGATGAGATTAAAAAATGATTATTAGAATATTTATTATAATTTTAACTATGCTTTTTTTTCAAGCTCAAGCAAAGGAGAATAAATTTTTCAATGAAGCAAAAAAATTATATGAAGAAAAAAAATATCAAGATGCCAAATTTTTGTTTCAAAAAAATATTGTTTACGACCCAAAACACGCCTCTTCGTATTTGTATTTAGCTAAAATTTTTAAAATAGAGGAAGAGGAGGCAAAAGAGGAAAAAAATTTGAATACGACTTTGTTATTGGACCCACAAAATGAAGAAGCAATTTACTTATTAATTGATATAGAGCTTAAAAGATCAAATTTTTCAAAAGCGAAGGAACTCAATTCAAATTTCAAGAAAATTTGTTCGACACTATGTTCAAAATTATCTTCAATTGAAAATCGATTAAAAGAATTTGATAAAAAAGATGCATCTTGAAGACACTTTAGATAAGATTTTAATTGTAGATTTTGGGTCTCAATTTACCCAGTTGATTGCGCGAAAAATAAGAGAGTTAGGAGTATATTGTGAGATTATTAGCCACAAAAATATAAGCAACAATGATGTTTCAGGGCTAAATGTTAAAGGTTTAATTCTGTCTGGTGGTCCTCTTAATGTTTATGAGAGCAATAAAGTAAAATTTAATAAAAAACTTCTAAGATATGGTTTACCCGTTTTAGGTATTTGCTTCGGGCATCAAATAATTTCAAAAGAAATGGGGGGAAAAGTTAAACAATCAAAAAATAGGGAGTTTGGCTTAACAACAGTTAAAGAAATTAGAAGCAGTATTTTAACAAAAGGATTTTTTAAGAATGGCAAAAGCAATGTCTGGATGAGCCATGCTGATGAAGTTACTACACTACCAAAAAATTTTAAAACCTTAGCAAAAAGTACAAATTCTAAACTCTGTATAATAGAAAATTCAAAATTAAATTTATTTGGAATACAATTTCACCCTGAAGTTTCTCATACAACTAAAGGTAAAATTATTTTAAGAAATTTTGTAAATAAAATTTGTAAAATTAGAAAAAATTGGTCATCAAAAGATCAAAAGAAAAAATTGATAAAACAAATTAGAAAACAAGTTGGAAATTCAAAAGTTATTTGTGCGTTATCAGGTGGTGTAGATAGCAGTGTTGTGGCTAAACTGTTATATGCAGCAATCGGTAAAAATCTTACATGTGTATTTGTAAATACAGGTTTATTGAGATTAAATGAGGAAAAACAAGTAATCAACACTTTTAAAAAAAGATTTAAAATTAATCTGATATATGTAAATGCAGAGAAACAATTTCTAAATAAGTTAAAAAATATAACTGACCCAGAAAAAAAAAGAAAAATTATTGGCAATCTATTTATTAAAATTTTTGAAAAATATGCAAAAAAAATTAAAAACGTAAAATTTTTAGCCCAGGGCACTTTGTATCCAGATCTAATCGAAAGTAAATCTGTTACAGGTAGTCAAACTTCAAAAATAAAATCACATCACAATGTTGGTGGATTGCCAAAAAAAATGAAATTAAAATTAGTAGAACCTTTAAAATATTTGTTTAAAGACGAAGTTAGAAAACTTGGACTAGAAATCAATTTAAGTAATGAAATAATAACTAGGCATCCTTTTCCTGGCCCAGGTCTAGCAATAAGAATGCCTGGTATTATTAATAAGGAAAAAATTAGAATTCTTAAAGAGGCAGATTATTATTTTATTAAAGCTTTAAAAGAAAATAAACTATATGATAAGATATGGCAGGCATATGCAGCGTTATTACCAGTAAAAACTGTCGGTGTAATGGGAGATAATCGTACTTACGAATATCTTTGTTTATTAAGAGCAATTACATCTGAAGATGGAATGACAGCAGACTTTTATGAATTTAATAAAACATTTTTGCAAAAAATATCTAACCAAATAGTTAACAATATAAGAGGAATTAATAGAGTAGTTTATGATATTACCTCTAAACCTCCTAGCACTATTGAATTAGAATAATAAAGTACTATAAATAATTTTATGAAATATTTACACACAATGATAAGAATTAAAAATGTTGAGGAGTCACTTAGATTTTTTTGCGACGGGCTAGGTTTAAAAGAAACGAGAAGAAAAGATAGCGAAAAAGGTAGATATACTTTGATTTTTCTTGCTGCACCGAACGATAAAAATGCTGAAATTGAATTAACTTATAACTGGGATGGAGATGAGCTTGGGGAAGGTTCAAGAAATTTTGGCCATTTAGCTTTTAGGGTTGATAATGTTTATGAGACTTGCCAAAAATTGATGGACATGGGCTATACTATTAATAGACCACCAAGAGATGGTCATATGGCGTTTGTAAGATCACCAGATAAAATCTCAATTGAGCTTTTGCAAGAGGGTTATTTAGATCCCAAAGAACCATGGGCATCTATGGAAAATACTGGCATCTGGTAATAATAGATGTCATCAAAAATTAACAAAATTATTTCAAAAAAAAATAAATCAAAAATTGTTTGTTTAACAGCCTATTCTAAAAATATAGCTGAAGAACTGGACAAATATATAGATATTATTTTAGTTGGAGATTCCTTGGGTTCGGTATTATATAATTATAAAAATACTAGGTCTGTTACTTTAAAAATGATGATAGAACATTCAAAAAGTGTTCGTCAAGGTATATCAAAAAGTTTAATGATAGTTGATATGCCATTCAATACATACAAAAATAAAAAAGAGGCACTAAGAAATTGTAAAAAAGTTATGCAAGAAACTAAGTGTGATGGTGTAAAATTAGAGGGTGGAAGTAAAATTAAAAATGTAGTTGATCATCTTGTAGAAAATAAAATTCCAGTTTTGGGACATATTGGTCTTATGCCACAATATATTAAGGGAAAATTTAAATCTAAAGGAAAAATAAATAGAGAGAAAATTAGAATTTTAAAAGATGCACAAATACTTCAAAATGCTGGAGCTTTTGGAGTAGTGTTAGAGTGTGTTACGACTGAATTAGCATCTAAAATTACTAAAGAAATAAAAATACCAACTATTGGAATTGGATCTTCAGTAAATTGTGATGGTCAAATTCTGGTATCAGATGATATTTTTGGTCTTACAAAATCTAAAACAAAATTTGCCAAAGAGTATACAGATTTGAAAAAATATATAAATATAGCAGTTAAAAAATTTAAAAAAGATGTATTAAAAAAAAGATATCCAAATAAAAAATATTCATACTAAAAATATTTTTTAAATTCTTCATTGATGTTGATTATTTCTAAATCAACCATACCACCGATAATCAATTGAATTGCAACTAACAAAATGAAACCAAGACCTATATATGCTATCCATAAATGTTTCTGTATATAGTTTGCTAAATAAGTAGCGAGCGCACCTGTTAAAACTACTGACAGTACTAATCCAAAAATCATAAAGCCAAAATTTCCTTTTGATGCTCCTACAACACCTATAACATTATCAAAACTTATTGTTATATCTGCAAACAAAACTTTATAAATGCTTTTAATGAAAGAGGGCTCCATTGATTTTTTCTTCGGTGACTTTACTTTTTGAATTTCAAACAAATCTTTTCTTAAATCATTTACTATCCAAACTAGTAAAAGGCCCCCAAGTATTTTGATGAAGTAAAATTTAAATAAATAAGTCGCAAAAATTGCAAAAATTACCTTGAAGACAAGAGCTCCTACAACACCCCAAAAAATTATTTTTTTTCTATTTTTGGGAACAAAATTAGAAGCTATCAGACCAATTATTATTGCATTATCCGCTGCTAGAATAATGTCTATGAAAACTATTTGTAATAAAATTAAGGATTCTTCAATCAAAGCTTTAATATTTTATTATAATTTTATAATTTTTCAATGAGACTAATATGAAATTTATATTGATTTAGTTCAAGAGAGATAATTAAATGCACTTTTAAAAAGGAGGGTAGATGAAATTATTAAAATTATTAATATCTACGATCATTTCAGCTTTATTGTTTGCAAATATTTCTCTAGCAGAAAAGTGGGATATGGCTCTAGCTTATGGGGCTGGAAATTTTCACTCAGCTAATGCAGCAGAATTTGCAAAAAATGTGACTGATAAAAGTGGAGGAAAACTTACAATAGTAACACATCCAGGAGGTTCTTTGTTTAAAGGCGGAGAAATCTTTAGAGCAGTAAGAACTGGTCAAGCACAAATTGGTGAAAGATTTATGTCAGCTTTAGGAAAAGAAGATCCATTACTAGAAGTTGACTCGCAGCCATTCTTAGCAACATCGTATGATGATGCAATGAAACTATACAAAGCATCGAAACCAGAAATAGTTAAAGGTCTAGACGCAAAAGGTCTCATATTTTTGTATGCAGTGCCATGGCCAGCACAAGGCTTATATAGTAAGAAAGCTATTAATAGTGTTGGAGATCTAAAAGGATTAAAATTTAGAGCGTATAATTCGGCTACAATTAGAATTGCTGAATTAACAGGAATGGCTCCAACAAAGATAGAAGCTGCTGAAATAAGTCAGGCTTTTTCAACAGGTGCTGTTGAGAGCATGATTACATCACCAACTACTGGAAAAAATAGTAAAATTTGGGAGAACGGAGTTGGATATTTTTATGATATAGCAGCTTGGTTTCCAAAAAATATGGTTATTGTAAACAAAGATGCATGGAACAATTTGGATTCTTCAACTCAAAAACTTGTTATGTCGGAAGCTGCAATAGCTGAGAAAAAAGGTTGGGACTTATCAAAGAAAGGCAATGTTGCCGATAAAAAAGCTTTAGCAGATGCAGGCATGAAAGTAGGTAAAGTAAATTCAGCTTTAGAAAAACATTTTCAAAAAGTTGGTACTACTATGGCAGGTGAGTGGAAAGCAAAAGCTGGTTCAAGAGGAGCTAGCGTACTTGCTGCTTACAAATAATATCAATAAATTTAAAAAGGCCGTTTAAAAAATGGCCTTTTTATTATGTCAAATATAAATAACTTTTTAAAAAATATTTATAAATATTCTGGATATATAGCTGCATTTTTTTTAATTTTAGTTGCAGTATTTATACTAACTGGAATTGCTTCAAGAATATTTGGTTTTTATATTAGGGGGTTAGCTGAATATTCAGGATACTGTATGGCTGCATCATCTTTTTTTGCATTGTCATACACTTTTGTAGAAGGTGGCCATATTAGAATTACATTATTTTTAGAAAAGATATCAGGTGGTAAAAAGAAATACTTAGAAACTTGGTGTTTAACAGTAGCTAGTTTGTTTTCAGGATTTATTGCATTTTATTTTATTAAAATGTTAATAATATCTTTTAATTTTCAAGAAAGAAGTGAAGGGGCAGATGAAATTTTGATCTGGATACCTCAAACAAGTGTTGCATTTGGTTCATTAATTTTCTTTATATGTATTTTTCATCAACTGCTTCTTCAAATTACCAATAAAAAAAATGACTGAAATTTTATTAACAATTTTTTTTATTAGCGTACTTCTATTCTTTCTAGGAAGTGGCGTATGGGTAGCAATTAGCATGATTGGAGTATCTGCAATTGGTATGATGTTATTTACTACTAGACCAGTTGGTGATGCGATGGCCACAACAATATGGGGAACTTCATCCTCATGGACACTCACAGCTCTTCCTTTATTTGTATGGATGGGAGAAATACTTTTTAGAACAAAACTTTCTGAGAATTTATTTAAAGGTCTATCTCCTTGGATGCAAAAATTACCTGGTGGCTTAATTCATGTGAATGTTGTTGGTTGCGCAATTTTTGCTGCAATATCTGGTTCTTCCGCTGCAACAGTTGCTACTGTTGGCAAAATGTCAATACCTGAACTAAGAAAAAGAAAATACCCAGAAAAAATATTACTTGGAAGTTTAGCAGGCTCAGGGACATTAGGTTTACTTATACCTCCATCAATTATTTTAATCATCTATGGTGTCACTGTACAAGAGTCAATAGCAAAATTATTTATTGCTGGGATAATACCTGGAATAATGATTGCGTTAATATTTATGTCTTATGTAATTATATGGTCAATAATAAATAAAAAAAATATGCCAATTAATAATGAAACACATACATTTTTTGAAAAAGTAAAAAGTTCAAAGCAATTATTGCCAGTGATTATTTTGATTTTAGGTGTAATAGGGTCTATTTATACAGGTATCGCTACTGCTACCGAGGCAGCAGCACTTGGTGTTGTTGGCGCTTTGTTACTTTCTTTTTTTCAGAAAAGTTTGAACTTAAATACATTTAAAGATTCATTATTAGGTGCTACAAAAACATCCTGTATGATTGCCTTCATTCTTGCGGGCTCAACTTTTCTTTCTCTGGCAATGGGATTTACAGGATTACCAAGAAATCTAGCAATATGGATAGAAAGTATGGAGCTTTCACCTTATGTGTTGATATTTGTTCTAATGATTTTTTATATTATTTTAGGAATGTTTTTAGATGGTATTTCTGCTGTAGTTCTTACAATGGCAATAATAGAACCAATGATAAGACAAGCTGGTTTTGATATGATTTGGTTTGGAATATTTTTGGTAATTGTTGTTGAAATGGCTCAGATAACACCACCTGTTGGATTTAATCTATTTGTATTACAAGGCATGGCTAATAAAAATATGGGATTTATTGCAAGAAGTGCTTTCCCATTATTTTTATTAATGATACTGGCAGTAGTATTAGTTGTTATCTTTCCCGAAATTGCTTTATGGATGCCAGACAAAATGATCCAAAATATAAATTAATATTTTGATTTTTTTGTACCCTCTATTACAGCTTTCAATTCTTGATATTCTTCACAATTGCAAGCTGAAAGTATTTCCAGTCTCTCTTTTGCTAGATCTATTCTATTAGTAGCAACATACAACTCTCCTAGATATTCATTGATGCCTTTATGATTTGGATCAATTTCTAAACCAAGCAAATAATACTTTTCTCCATTTTTAAAATCTCCAAGTTTACGTGTTGTAAATCCCAAGTAATTTAAAGTATCTGCCTGCAAGGGCTTTTCTTTATTAGATTTAATTAAAAGTTTTTGAGCCTTCGAATACCTTTTGTTTGCCTTTTCTAACTTTCCTTTATTTTCAAGTTTTTTTGCAGCTTTAATAAATTTAACTGCTTTATCATAATTAGATTTAGTATCTGAACTTGATGATCCTGCGGCATTAGCATTACAACTTACAGATATGATTAGAAATATTGTTAAAATTAAATTTTTCATTTTATATAAACTTCTCCATTTTATTTAAAGGTTTCAAAATTAACTCATTTTCAATTAGGTTCGTTTTTATTGCTTTTGCCGTGGCTAATGAACTTGAGTTATCTCCATGTATGCATACAGAGTCAATTTCACAAGGTATTTGCTTTCCACTGTGACAATTAAGTGCCTGATTTTTAACCATCGATAAAACGTGTTTTTTAGCCTCTTCTGGATCTGTTATTAGTGCATTTGACTTTTTTCTAGATACCAAATTTCCATCATCCTCATAATTTCTATCAGCAAATATCTCACAAGCTATTTTCATATCTAGTTTTTTTGCAGCTTGCTCCATTTTAGAACCTGTTGGCACTAGATATATTAAATCTTTACTTATTTCATTTATTGTTTTTGCAAGAATATTTGCTAGTTCTATATCTTCGCATGCCATATTATTTAAAGCACCATGTGGTTTAATGTGGCTAACAGTTTGCCCATGTTGTACAGAAATTTTTTGTAAAATTTCATATTGATCAATTATTAACTGTCTTATTTCATTAGAGGATAGTTTTATTCTTTTTCTTCCAAAGTTCTCAGGGTCATTAAATGAAGGGTGAGCTCCAATACTAACACCGTTTTTTTTTGAAATTTGGACAACATCATGCATTGTCTCTATATCCCCAGCATGGTAACCACAAGCAACATTTGCTGAATTAACAATTTCCAAAAGGTCAGGATCATACTTATTTGAATGATGTATTGATTTTTCCCCTAAATCACAATTTATATTGATTTCCATAGTATTAATACTTGAGTATAACATGGCATGATAAAAAATATATTAAATCTTGGTGACGCAGCATTGTACTGCGATTTTGGTCAAGAGGTTAATAAAGAAATAAATTCTAACGTTATAAAATTCTTTAAGAATTTGAGAGATAAAAATATTGAAGAAATTACAAATATTACTCCTTCATACAATAAACTAATTATTTCTTTCGATTTAAGTAAAACTAATTTCAATAATATAAAGAAAATTGTAGAGAATATTGATATAAATGATTTAACTAAGATTAAATATAATACAATAGAAATTCCTGTTTGTTGTGATAGTAGCCTTTCTTTGGATATTAAGAGAGTTTCTGAAAAATTAAAATTTACCGAGGATCAGATCTTAGATAGATTTTTTAACAAAGAATATTTCTGCTATATGACAGGTTTTATTGCTGGTATGCCATTTCTTGGTGACTTAGATAAAAATATGAGACTGGAAAGATTAGAGACACCAAGAGTAAAGGTCCCAAGAGGTTCCATAGGTATAACAGAACAATTTACAAATATTTATTCTTTTGAAAGTCCAGGAGGCTGGAATATCATTGGCAATACTCCAATAGAAATTTTTGATACTGCTAAAGAAGATAAACCAAATTTAATTAATCCAGGAGATAAAATTATCTTTAAACAAATTACAATTGAAGAATATAAAAATTTTCATGTCAAATAATTATTTTGAAATTAATAGAGCTGGTATCAATACAACATTTCAGGATAAAGGTAGAAACAACCTATATCATCTTGGTATACCTTTTAGCGGGGCAATGGATAATAGAAATTATATTTTATCCAACAAGCTGGTTGGTAATAATTTAAATTCTCCAGTTATTGAGTTTGCATACCAAGGGCCGTCATTAAAGTATTTTGGTGACACTATACAGTTTTCAATTACAGGAGATGTAAACTTTAAATTAAAAAAAGGTAATAATGAAATTGATGGCAATTGTTACGAAACTTACTCTTTAAATAATGCAGATCAAATAGACATTATATCAACAAATAGATCTGTCTATGGATATTTTTCAGTAGGTGGAGATTTTGAATTAAGTTTTCAATGGAATAGTTGCTCCATAAACACAAAATCAAATATTGGAGCTAACAACGGAAAAAAATTAAATATAGGACAAAGAATAAATCTAAAAAAAATTAATGAAAACCAATTAAAAAAAAAAATTTGTTACACAAATAATAAAATAGAAAATATTAGAGTCTTAAAGGGAACTAATTTTAATTATTTTTCAGAAAAAGCAAAAAAAATTTTTTTTGAAAATGAATATACTGTATCGAAACTATCAGATAGAATGGGGATGAGATTAGAAGGACCTAAAATTAATAACATGGTTGATACAAATATTAAGTCTGAAGGATTGTTAAAAGGTGTTATCCAAGTTCCTGCTGATGGAAATCCTATTATTATGCTCTCAGACCATGGAACAATAGGAGGTTATCCAAAAATTGCAGTAGTTGTAAGTGCTGATTATGATAAAGTTGTTCAATTACCTCCTGGTGCAAAAATAAAATTCAAGGAAATTAATCTGCAAGATGCTGAAACATTATTTAAATTGTATGAGATGGAAACTCAAAACTTATTGTCTCAAATTTAATGAATATTCTTAATAAAATACCTGGTCCCTTCTTAGTATTTTTAGGTGCTTGCAGTCTAAGTTTTGGAGGCTTATTAGTAAAGTCATTTGAAGGTTCCACTCTTTGGCAAATTCTATTTTGGAGGTCAGTATTTTTCATATTAGTTGTAACAATATTTCTTTTTTTTTCATATAAGAGAACAATCTTTAATGTATTATATAAATCTGGTATCCCAGGTGTATTAGGTGGAATAATTTTATCAGTAGGTTTTGCAAGCTATGTTTTTGCAATGTATGAAACTACTGTCGCTAATACAAATTTTATAATACAAACTCAAACACTTTTTTTAGCGATTTTTGGTTATATTTTTTTAAAAGAAAAAATATCTAAATTGACACTTGCATGTATAATTCTTGCAGTTGCAGGTGTTTTTTTAATGCTTGGAAATTCTCTTTCCCCTGGTCAAATGGCAGGTAATTTAATTGCATTTATTATGCCAATATCATTTGCAATATTAATTTTAATTATAAGAAAATTTCCAGAAGTAGATATGGTACCTCTACAGTTAGTGGCCGGTGTGTTTGCGATGATAATAGGTTATTTTATGTCTACAACAATAATCGTATCACTAACCGACATATTTTTAGGTTTTATTGCAGGTTTTTTTCAATTAGGATTTGGTTTTATATTAATAACCATAGGCGCAAGAACAACACCTTCTGCATTTGTTGGGATAATTATGCTTACCGAAGCAGTTTTTGGACCATTGTGGGCATGGCTATTTATTAATGAAAATCCACCATTTATTGTTCTAATTGGTGGAAGTATAGTTATTGCCGCAGTAATAATTCAATTTTTATCAATTATAAAATTAAAAAAAAAATATAATTAGTTTTATAAAATAAAAATGAATATTGCTGTTATAGGATCTGGTATTTCAGGATTAAGTGCATCATATTTGTTATCAAAAAAACACCATGTTGACCTATTTGAAAGAGAGGATCACTTTGGAGGACACTCGCATACAATAGATCTATTAATTGAAAAAAAGAAAGTATCTGTTGATATTGGATTCATAGTTTTTAATCATAAAACATATCCAAATTTGATTAAATTTTTTGAAAAAATTGGGGTTGAAATAGAAAAAAGTGACATGTCATTTTCAGTTTCTGTCGAGAATACAAATTATGAATATTGTGGGAAAGGTATTTCTGGGATTTTTACAAATAAATCTAATTTATTGAATCTTAAATTTATAAAGATGTTTTTTGAAATTATTAAATTTTATAAAAAATGTGATCAAATTAAAAATTATAATGAAAAAACAACTTTAGGGGAGTTTCTTAAAAAAAATAATTATTCTAACTTGTTTATAAATTATCATTTAATACCGATGGTTTCGGCTATTTGGTCAATGCCGCCTTACGAAGCAAGTTCCATGCCTTTATCTTTTTTTCTTAATTTTTTTCAAAACCATGGTCTATTTAAATTAAGTAAAAGACCAACGTGGTACACAGTTTCAAATAGAAGCAGAACATATGTAAATAAAGTTTTGGAAAAAATTAGTGGTGAATATTTTAAAAATTATGGAATTAAAAAAATCAAAAGATTAGATAATAGTGTTCGTATATTCTATGGGAAAAACAATGAATTTTTTGATTATGATAAAGTTGTTATAGCAACACATGCAGACGAAGCAATTTCATTAATTGAAAATCCTTTGGATCATGAAAAAGAGATACTTAAAAAATTTAATTACAGAAAAAATATTGCTATTATTCATACTGACGAAACAATTATGCCAAATAATAGAAAAGCATGGTGCTCATGGAATTCTTATGTAGACCCAAAAGATCTAAATAAAAGTTCATTAACTTATTGGCTGAATAGACTCCAAAACCTTAAAGTAGAAAAAAATTTATTTTTGTCTTTAAATCCTATAAAAAATATTTCTGAGACTGAAATATTGAAAAAAGTTGAATTTACTCACCCATATTATGATCAAGAAGCTTTGGATAATCAGGCAAAACTTAAAAATATTCAAAATATAAAAAATATTTTATTTTGTGGTAGTTATTTTGGATACGGTTTTCATGAAGATGGAATAAAATCTTCTATCGAAATGACTAAAAGTTTAGATGATTAAGAATTCAATAATTTATAACGGCAAAGTAGTTCATAAAAGATTTAAACCAAAAAAGCATTCATTCGAGTATAAAGTATTTTCATTGTTGATAGATCTACAGGAACTAGATGCCATAGATGATAAAATTAAAATATTTTCTTATAATAAATTTAATATTATAAGCTTTTACGATATAGACCATGGTCCTAGAGATGGGTCTTCCTTAAAGAGCTGGGTAATAAAAAATTTAAAAAAAAATAAAATTGATACAAACAAAGTCAAAATAAGACTTCTATGTTATCCTAGAATATTTGGATTTGTATTTAATCCTCTTAGTATTTTTTTTATATATAATAAAAAAAATCAGCTAATTTCAATTCTTTATGAAGTTAAAAATACGTTTGGAGAACAACATACTTATATTTTTAAAGTAAATGACTCAAAAACAATAAGAAATGACTGTGAAAAGAAATTTTTTGTCTCACCTTTCATAAATATGAAATGCAAATATAAATTTAGGGTTCTAAAACCAGAAAAAAAATTATCCGTTATCATCGACCAGAAAGACAATGAAGGAAAATTACTCTATGCATCTCAAGATGGGATAGCATCTAAATTAAATAATAAAAATATCATTTATTCTTATATTTCTCACCCTTTGATGACTTTTAAAGTAATAGCAGCGATCCATTTTGAAGCATTTAAATTGTGGTTTAAAGGAATTAGATTAGTTGAAAAAAAACTAAAAATTAAAAATAACATTACATTTGAAAAATAGTGAAAAAAGTTAATTGGTCTGACAAAATAGTATTTAACTCATTGAAATATATCAAATATGGTTATTTAAAATTAATTAACCATGACGGAGAAATTTATATATTTGGCAACGAAAATGATGAGCTTAAAGTCAATTTAAAAATTAATAAACCTGGTATTACTTATAAAATTATAAAAAGTGGTAGCATTGGTTTGGCCGAGGCTTATATGCGTGGTGACTTTGAAACAGATAATTTAACAAATTTTATAGAACTAACAGCAAAAAATATTAATTTAATTTATAAATTTTCTGGTATCCTAGATTTTCCTTTATTAAATAACATTAAAAATTTTTTTTATAATAACAATAAGTCTAGAAGTAAAAAAAATATTGCAAAGCATTATGATCTCGGAAATGAGTTTTTTTCTTTATGGTTAGATCCTACACTTACTTACTCAAGTGCGATATTTGAAAATGAAAGAAATGATCTTAAATCGGCTCAGATAAATAAATATAAAAAGTTATTAGAATTAATTAAACCTAAATCTGGAAATAAATTATTAGAAATAGGTTGTGGCTGGGGTGGATTTGCAGAGTATGTAGGAAAAAATTTTGATGTAGAATTAGATTGTATTACAATTTCAAAAAAACAGTATGAATACGCTTCCCAAAAAATTTACCAAGAAGGTTTAACTGATAAAGTCAAAATTAGATTTCAAGATTATAGAGATGTAGAGAAAAAATATAATTTTATTACCTCTATCGAAATGATAGAGGCAGTTGGTCAAAAATATTTAAAAAATTATTTTCAATCAATAAGATCATCCCTTACACCAACTGGAAAAGCTGCAATTCAAGCCATAACAATTGATGATAAGCTATACCCAAGGTACAAAAATAAAGAGGACTTTATCCAAAAATACATTTTTCCAGGAGGATTCCTTCCCTCAAAAAAAAGTATTTATGATAACACCTCTAAATCAGGATTAAAAATTCAAAGTTATAATTCTTATGGATTGCATTATTCTGATACACTTAAATTATGGAGAGATGAATTTTTTAAAAAATGGGACCAAATTTCAAAACAAGGTTTTGATAATAATTTCAAAAGGATGTGGCATTTTTATTTATCTTACTGTGAAGCAGGATTTAAAGCTAAAAATATTGATTTAATTCAATTTTCGTTAAATAAAAGTTAGATTAAATGTTCAGCAAAATTAATTTAAATGTATTTTTAT
>MDTG01370420.1_pt1 | contig 18724 bp, 18 predicted proteins | sample 811421 | NCBI WGS metagenome assembly MDTG01 (sample SAMN05326645, study PRJNA326480) | marine metagenome | isolation source: seawater | place: Pacific Ocean: South East | collected 2011
GATGGAGGGTGTGACTGAACGCTGTAAATGCTGGTGCTCGGCGTTTTCGAGCTGCGTGCAGGTGTTTGCGTGACGGCGCCAGAAAACTTGGCGTCGGGCCGACTTCCTGAGGCGTTGGTCGAAATGCAAATTATCGATTGTTTTATGTGGATCGATTTTGGCTGTCAATTCCGCATTGCAGTAAATCGTCTCGGGTTTTCTAGAGGTAATTGACTGACTGCATACGGCCAGGAGCGGACACTCACAGATGGAAGCGCTTAATCCATACCGACCATAGACACACTACCCAACGATTACGTAGCCTCGGAGCAGGTCTTGTCGCTTCTGCTCCATTACCCATTATCGCGTTTCAAGCGTTCAACTCAATGGGATCAAGGGGTTACGCATGGACAAGGAACGTTATGCGACAGAAGTGGCAGAAAAATTATGCCACTTCTGTCGCCTACTTATAGTTAGAGGTTGCTCATGCAAAGTGGCAATGTCATTGAAATTGATTTCAACCAGAAGCTAGAAATAAAAATAAACAATCAGAAGCCAGTAATTCTGACTGACCTTACTATGTCTCTTCTCGGAATTAATCAACAGTACCAGCGCTTCATTGAGGCTGAAACCAATCAAGACTACCAAGCCAGTACTGAGCTTTATATTAAAGAAGTAAGAGCAGGCTCAATCATTGTTGAGTTAGTGGCACTATCAATGCCAATCGTGCCTCTCGTATGGCAAGGTGGTTCATTATCAGAGTGGGCAACTTATGCCAAAGAAACAATTGAATGGCTTCTTGGAAAAATTGATAAGGCCCCAAAAGATGTATCGAAGCAAGATCTTAAGCAATGGAACAACATCCTTGAGCCTGTAGCTAAGGACAATGGCTCACAATTAAATTTCACCGTCTCTGATGGCGGCACAGTAATTAACCAGTTCTTTATAAACTCTCAAGAAGCAAATGCAGCGCAAAACTCAATTCAGCGCCAGTTAGCGCGCCTTGATGAGCCAGATGACCATATTCAAAAGAATCGGGTTATGTATTGGTATCAAACAAAATTTGACTCTGATTCTCATACCGGTGACAAAGCCATAATAGAAGATATATCCAAGAAGCCACTCAAAGTAATCTTCGAGAACAATGCTGTTAAAGAAGCCATGCTAGGCGGTGATGAGCGTTTTTCTAAGCCTTGGCACAAGCTCGCTTATGTAGTTGATGTTGAAGTCCAAACCATAAATGGCGTTCCGAAGGTCTACACCATTCTTCGCTATCATCAGGCGCATACATTTGATCCATCTGAATAACGCAACCTCTAACAAGTCATCCCAGTCGACCCGCTAAAGCGGGCGGCTGAATTCCAACGTTAGATTTTTATGCCGATAGAATCGAAAATTATTGAGAAATTGAAAAAAGCGCTTCACACCTCATGTGATGATGCTTTTTGTTTCTCGGATGACGAAACGCAACTAATAGATGCAGAGTATTTACTTACAGTAAATGCGGCCAAAGCAATTCAAGAGCTTAATCACTACATGGGAACTCCGTACAAAATTCGTCTAGAACACGATACGGGAAAATTTTCTACCGCCTGCACACCTTTATTTGGCAAGAAACCTGCAAATAATTTTATTGGCCATAGCATAGTAACAAGATCTAGAAATAACACTAAACGGCCAGGAAAAATAGATATTGCGATCTATACTAACTCAAACGGTATAGACACGCCCCTATGCGCTATAGAGGTCAAGGGCTTCAAGCCAAGCAAAGAGTTAGTTACCCAAGACCTAGAGCGTAATGCTGAATATTTCGGCTTCACATCAAGAACAGGGAATTCAACACTACCCTTTGCAGCATTTATTGCGCTTCATAGCTACAGGCATGTATGGAGCGATGAGAAGGAAAAGAAAAATCTTATAAAGGTTGAGAACCGGTATAAGAAAATTATCGATAAAAACAAAAACCTGAACAAATTAACAAACAACATAAATATTTTCACAATACGCCGCGGAACTCTCCCCGCCCATGATGACCCAGATATACAGATAATGGGTTTGCAGGGAAATGAAGACTATCACTTTATAGGCGTTGTTATTACAACAAAAATCTAACAACTGGTTCAAACCGTTCGCTTCGCTCACTGGGACGGGCTAAAGCCCGCCCCTTAACCAAATGTTATACACCTTTGCCATTCAGCACCGGCGCTGCCCATGAAAGTCATTTATAAAATCACCTATCCAAATGGAAAAATTTACGTCGGTAAAGATTTAACCGGAACGCTAAACTATTTTGGCAGCGCCGATACCAAGCTAATTGAGCGTGATTTCACCGTAGAGCAAATTCGTGATTTCACAGTTCGCAAGCAAATCCTATGGGAGTCAGAGGCGGCGACCGACAAGGAAGTAAACCTAAAAGAGGTAGAGCTGATTAAAGAGCTACAATCAAACGATCCAAGCATCGGCTATAACCAATGGCCAAAATTCAAGGCCACAGGGAAGACAGGCGTATAATAATGCACTCAACTATCGCTCACTTCGTTCGCTGGACGTCCAAAAGCTGCGCTTTTGGCCGCCCGTTAGCTTACAGAACCGTTCAACAAAGATGCTGACCGATAAGTACCAACAAGAAAATTATTCCGAACAATATCTTGAGTTGCTGCGAATGGCCCAGGATAAATCTTCCGCGCTCGGCCTTCCTCCATTTGAAGTAGGGCTTAAAGAAACAGTAGACGATGACTTCCTAGCGTCCCTTCAGGGTTTTATGTTTGAAAACCTATATCCACACCTATATGGCATCCTCCCTACATACTGGGGAAATAGCTGCCAATTTTTATCCGCGCATATTTTCTCTTGTCTAAGATCCATGGGGATTAACTGCGATATCGTAGTTGGCGAAGTAGAAGTAAATGGAACACTAGAGTGCGACGCAACTCTTGAAAATCTACAGCAAGAATATTTAAGTGAAAAGCCGCTATCAGGAGACCAGCTCATACATGCATGGGTTTCCCTTGGCGGAGACTCCATAATCGATGCTGGCCTTCCAGACAGAATAATTAAAAACTATCAATTTCCTGAGCGCTTCATGCCACCGATAATGGTGGGGCGCGCCTCTGATTTATCGAAGAAATTCCGGGCACGACACCAGCCATTGCTTGTAGGAGCAGAGTACATCGGCAAGACAAACCAAATAAATTATTTGAGCATGCATGAAGCATATGCCAAATTTTTTAGCCATCCAGCTAACTAGTGGTTCAAATCGTTCGCTTCGCTCACTGGGATGGGTTAAAGCCCGCCCCTTAACCAAGCGTTAGCTCCTTCTCTTTAACCCGTAGATAGACCAAAGGACTTGAAAATTGGAAAACCTATGGAATGCATCTCTGGCTACGCTCGCATCATTCATTGAGTTCTGGGGGAAAAAAGAAGTTATTGGCCTCTGCATTGGCGTGGCAGGAAGTGCTATCTGGTACCGAATCACTAGCGCCGTGGAACAGAAGCAGAAAAACGAGCAGATTGTTTCAATCATCCGAGCAGCAATCGATGAAACAGCAAGAATTGCAAATCAAAATCTCGGAATCGTCGCAAACGAATTGACCAGGTTGCGCGAAGAAAAGCTAACACTAGATACGCAAACAGACTTCCCGCCGACATCAGCAGATCTACTGCTTTTGGTGTCAAGCTTCAAACCTAAGAAAAGCATTGAACTATGGAGTTCCCTTAAGAAGATAGAGGCGCTCAGCAGCCAAGCAGAAAGTCTTGCATCAGAAACATCTCAATTGAGGCGCGCAATAAAGCTAGAGAACAAAACGGAAATTCATCTATTTGAGCTAATCCCATATCTTAAGCAGCATGATGAACTGCATGCGAGAACTCTCAGCCAAATAATTGCAGAGTGCCAAACAGCCGGCACCTTGCTAGAGAGTGTCAGGAGCTAACAATGCGCTCAACTGACGCTAACTTCGGTCGCTGGACAGCCAAAATCTGCGCTTTCATCTGCCCGTTAGCTTAATCGTTAGTGTCCACTATTGGCCGATCTCAGCCTATCGAAATATGCCTCGTATCGGCCAAGTCGAGTGCAATTGATTAGTCACTGACTTTTCATATGCATCTCGTGAGAAATCGCCTGCTCGGCCTCCACGAATAAAGGGGTTTTGCCGGCGTCGGCATAAATCTCTTCGCCTTCTTCGATCCTGATCACCTCTTGGCCTTTTACGTAGGGCATAGCCTGTTCTGCTTCTTTAATGGCCGAGCGGATCAGGTCTTCGGTGATGCTGGCCTCATCCAGTCCATAAGCTTTGGCGAAAGCTTTGATTTTGACCAGATCATGCTTGTCCATGGTGAGGGTGAATTCAACCCGCTCACTGGCTTCCTGCGACTTGGATTCCCAGTTGTTCAACATGTCTCTGAAAGTGTTCATATGAAATCTCCTGCTTGGCTGGGTTTGTTCTTAAACGGTGTGGCTGCCTTTCAGGATCACGGCTTGTTAAGTGATCGGTAGGCTGTGTGTCATGCAGCTTTCAGGAGGTATTCAGTTTTTCCTAACGCTTGCCCGGCTTCGTCATGGAGCGGATCGCCCATTTCGTCAGTAGCAACGACATTGCTGCCTTCGGCGTTATGTTCCCAATGGCGTATTGGTTCGCGAATTTTCATTCAGCTCAATCCTTAGCCTATTCGTGGTAGGCGTGTGTGATTACGCGGGTGTTAACGTTCTTTTGGAGTCGTCATCTGCAAGATTAGTTCTAACGCGGCAGATATGCCGCCAGCTGTCGCACTCTTGTAAGAACGCGCCGCGCTGTGCACTCTTGGCATACATGGATTTGCAGGAGGTTCTGGCATGGCTGAGATCGACGTACGACTGCGCGAAGATGTTCATCAACTCGGGGAGTTGCTTGGCGATACCATTCGCGACCAGCGTGGCGATGCATTTCTGGAGAAGATCGAGCGTATTCGCAAAGGTGCCAAGGCCGCCCGTCAAGGCTCTGCCAAAGGCGCTCAGCAGCTCAGCGAGACTCTCGACAGCCTGAACGACGACGAGCTGCTGCCAGTTGCCCGCGCCTTCAACCAGTTCCTCAATCTGGCCAACATTGCCGAGCAATATCATTGCATCCGCCGACGCAGCGCCGATGAGCCCGAGCAACTGGCCGATTGCGTGCTGCCGGAACTCCTCCAGCGGCTGCTGGCCAGCGGGCATCAAAGCGCCGAACTGGCAGAACAGATCGCCTCGCTTGATATTGAACTGGTGCTCACGGCGCACCCGACTGAGGTGGCACGCCGCACGCTTATCCAAAAATACGATGCAATCGCCGCGCAGTTGGCCGCCCAGGATCACGATGACCTGCTGCCCGAGGAGCGCGAGCAAGTGCAGCAGCGTTTGCAGCGGTTGATTTCTGAGGCCTGGCACACCGAAGAGATTCGTCGGGTGCGACCCACGCCGATTGATGAGGCCAAGTGGGGCTTTGCGGTTATCGAGCACTCGCTGTGGCAGGCGGTGCCGCAATTCTTGCGAAAAACCGATCAGCAATTGCTGGCTGCCACCGGAAAACGCTTACCTATCGAGGCTGCGCCAATCCGGTTTGCCTCATGGATGGGCGGTGACCGCGACGGTAACCCCAATGTAACCGCCCCCGTAACCCGTGAAGTCTTGCTGCTGGCGCGCTGGATGGCGGCAGATCTTTACCTGCGCGATGTCGATGAACTGGCGTCCGAGCTTTCCATGCAGCAGGCCAGCGATGAGTTGTGCTCGGTCGTCGGCAAAACGGCCGAGCCGTATCGTGCGCAGCTGAAACTGCTGCGTGACCGCCTGCGTGAAACACGCAACTGGGCGCACGCCTCACTCACCCGCGAAGTGCCTGCGCCGCTTGCTGTGCTGCAGGACAACGAGCAACTGATGGCGCCGCTGGCGTTGTGCTATCGCTCGCTGCATGAGTGCGGCATGGGCGTGATCGCCGACGGGCCGTTGCTCGATTGTCTGCGTCGGGTGGCCACCTTTGGCTTGTTCCTGGTGCGCCTCGATGTTCGCCAGGACTCCAGCCGGCACACCGCCGCACTGACTGAAATCACCGAATATCTGGGGCTGGGTCGTTACGCCGACTGGGATGAGCCGGCGCGGCTGAAGTTCCTGCAAACCGAGCTGGACAGCCGTCGGCCACTGTTGCCGGCGCATTTCAAACCAGAAGCCGATACCGCCGAGGTGCTGGCAACCTGCCGAGAAGTCGCCGCCGCGCCCGAGGCCTCTTTGGGTTCTTATGTTATTTCGATGGCGGGCGCAGGCTCGGATGTACTGGCGGTGCAACTGCTGCTTAAAGAAGCGGGATTGCAGCGGCCGATCCGGGTGGTGCCACTGTTTGAAACACTGGCAGATCTGAACAACGCCGGCGCTGTGATCGATCAGTTGCTCGGTCTGGAAAGTTACCGCGCGCGGCTCAGCGGGCCGCAGGAAGTGATGATCGGTTATTCCGACTCCTCCAAGGATGCCGGCACAACCGCAGCCGCCTGGGCGCAGTACCGTGCGCAGGAAAGTCTGGTGCAGGTGTGTGCTGCGCATCAGGTTGAATTGCTGCTGTTTCATGGCCGTGGTGGCACGGTTGGGCGGGGCGGCGGTCCGGCGCATGCGGCGATCCTTTCGCAGCCGCCGGGTTCGGTGAATGGGCGTTTCCGTACCACTGAGCAAGGCGAGATGATTCGCTTCAAGTTTGGCCTGCCGAGAATTGCCGAGCAGAACCTCAACCTTTATCTGTCGGCGGTGCTTGAAGCCACCTTGCTGCCTCCGCCTGCGCCCGAGCAGCAATGGCGGGAAATGATGGACCGCTTGTCGGCAGATGGCGTTGAGGGATACCGGGGCGTGGTGCGCAGCCATCCGCAATTTGTCGAGTATTTCCGCCAGGCCACGCCAGAACAGGAATTGGGGCGTTTGCCGCTCGGCAGTCGCCCGGCCAAGCGTCGCGCGGGCGGCATTGAGAGTTTGCGGGCGATTCCGTGGATATTTGCCTGGACCCAGACGCGGCTGATGTTACCGGCCTGGCTGGGTTGGGATCATGCGCTGGGCAAGGCGATTGAGCGCGGCGAAGGCGATTTGCTCCGGCACATGCGTGAGCACTGGCCGTTCTTCCGGACGCGCATCGACATGCTCGAAATGGTCCTCAGTAAAGCGGACGCCGACATCGCAAAACTCTATGACGAGCGGCTGGTGAGTGCGGATTTACGACCACTGGGCGATCATTTGCGCGACCTATTGTCGCAGGCGTGCGCTGCTGTTTTGGAGCTGACTGGCCAGTCCCGGCTGCTGGGTCACTCGCCGGTGACCCTGGCCTCGATCAGTGTGCGCAATACCTATCTCGATCCCCTGCATTTGCTTCAGGCCGAGCTTTTGGCACGCTCGAGAATGCGCGAAAGTACCGCAGACAGCCCTCTGGAACAGGCTTTGCTGGTGAGCGTTGCGGGTATTGCGGCGGGTTTGCGCAACACTGGATAAGGCTCGCTTCTCGGCGCGTGATGGCGCAGGTTCGACTCTTTTCGGGCCTGCGACATTAGACCACGTGCGACTTTTGTGCCATTGAGGTTCCTGCTACTTTCGATGGCTTGTGCGCTGGGTGTGCGCTGTGTATCTTGATCGGCCTTTGGCAATTTGGCACCCCTGTGTCCAACAGCCGAAACCTATTATTGAGATTGGCCCCATGAGGCGAGTCCGACGATTACTACTTAATGTTTGAGGAGCACATCGATGCGCGTGATTCTGCTAGGGGCGCCCGGTGCCGGTAAAGGTACCCAGGCCGGCTTCATTACCAAGAAGTTCGGCATTCCACAAATCTCCACCGGTGACATGCTTCGTGCAGCGGTCAAAGCCGGCAGCCCGCTTGGCCTCAAGGTCAAGGGTGTGATGGATAGCGGCGGTCTGGTATCTGACGAAATCATCATTGATCTGATCCGTGAGCGTCTGACTCAGCCGGATTGCGCTGGTGGTTTCCTGTTTGACGGCTTCCCGCGCACCATTCCTCAGGCAGAAGCCCTGAAGAACGCAGGCGTGGTCATCGACGCCGTTATTGAAATTGCAGTAGACGACGAAGAAATCGTCGGCCGTATTGCCGGTCGTCGCGTTCACCCGGCCTCGGGTCGCGTTTACCACACTGAACACAATCCGCCGAAAGTAGCCGGTAAAGACGATGAAACCGGTGAAGAGCTGATTCAGCGTGAAGACGACAAGGAAGAGACCGTGCGTCATCGCCTGTCGGTTTACCATTCGCAGACTCAACCGCTGGTCGCCTTCTATCAGGCACTTTCGGCTGCTGAAGGCACGCCAAAGTACACCGCCGTTCAAGGCGTTGGCTCGGTCGACGAGATCACTGCCAAGGTGTTGGCAGCACTTAGCTAAGACCGCACAGGTAAGCGCCTTTGCGGCTTACCTGAGGTTTTAGCGAGCAACTGGCCTCATGCCCTGTTTGCTCAACCTACGGCCCGCTTGCGGGCCGTAGTCGTTTTAGCGGCGCAACTGCAGGTATAATGCGCCCCCGCCTGAATTCACTGGCTCCGATTTTCTGGATTGTGCAATGACCACCTTGTTGGCCCTGGATACCGCGACTGAAGCTTGTTCGGTTGCCTTGCTGCATAACGGCAAGGTGACCAGTCATTACGAGGTGATTCCACGCCTGCATGCGCAGCGTCTGCTGCCGATGATCAAGAACCTGCTGGCAGAGGCGGGTGTTGAATTGTCTCAGCTCGACGCCATCGCTTTTGGCCGTGGGCCTGGCGCGTTTACCGGTATTCGGATTGCCATCGGTGTGGTTCAGGGGCTGGGTTTTGCGCTGGATCGCCCGGTACTGCCGGTTTCCAATCTGGCGGCACTGGCTCAGCGGGCCTATCGCGAACAGGGCGTAAGCCAAGTCGCAGCGGCGATTGATGCGCGCATGGATGAAGTCTACTGGGGCTGCTACAGCCTCGAAGATGGCGAGATGCGCTTGCAGGAAAACGAGCGCGTTTGCGCGCCAGAGTCTGCCAGTTTGCCAGCCGGCGCGAGTGGCGACTGGTACGGTGCAGGCACCGGTTGGGGCACGTTTGCCGAGCGCATTGATGTCACGCTCAAGGCGTGCGAACCCGCCATGTTGCCGCATGCTGAAGACGTTCTGGCGCTGGCTGGTTTTGCCTGGGCGCGCGGTGAGGCACTGCCGGCGGATCAGGCGTTGCCGGTGTACTTGCGTGATCAGGTCGCCACGCCGAAGGCTGAACGCCAGTAGTTTGTGATGCCCAGCACCTGGTCATTGTTGCCAAGGTGCCGGGCGCAGGTTAAATTGCAGTTCAAATTAGCGTTCTGATTATTTTTTGAGCAGTACTAGATGCGTATAGACGCCCCGTCATTGCCGGTTTCACTGGATCGCAGCCCGCGACAGGGAACGGCTTCGTCTGCGTATCGGCAAATCCAGCAAGACACCCAGCAAACCGCGCAGCGTCCGGATGCAGTCGTCAGCCCTGCGCCGGGCTCGTCTACATCGGGTTTGCAGGTCTATTCCGCAACAACTGCCTCATCGACCACCGATAGCCTGTACGGCCGGTTACCCGCCACGCAGCCTGATCAGGACTACCAACCGCGCCTGAACAACCGCGCCGCTCAGGCTATCGCCAGTTACAGCAGCACCGCCGCCTTTGTCGCCGACTCCGATGGCCCGCAGGTCGTAGGTCTCGATCTGTTCGCCTGAGCGGCTGATGCGCACGGGCGTTGCAGCAACTGACCGTCTGCCGGGTTATCAATGATTCCTTATTATTTGGGTTGCCCGTCATGGAGTGAAAACGCCTGGCGCGGCATGGTGTATCCCGATGAGGCCCGCAGCACTGACTTTCTTGGCCATTACTGCCAGCTGTTCAATACCGTCGAAGGCAACACCACTTTCTATGCGCGGCCCTCGCAGGCGACGATTGAGCGCTGGGCTGAGACCATGCCCGGCTCATTCCGTTTTTGCGCCAAATTGCCTGGCGATATCAGCCACTCCGGTGACTTGCGCCTGCAGTTTGAAGCGGTTGATCAGTTCCGCCAATTGCTGGCGCCATTAGGCCCGAGAGTGACTCCGTACTGGCTGCAATTGCCGGCCAGTTTCGAGCCACGGCGGCTACCCGAGTTAGCCAGCTTTATCGATCATTGGGGGGAAGGGGCGTTAGCCGTCGAGGTGCGCCATCCGCACTTTTTCGGCAAAGGCGAGGAGGAGAAAGCACTTAACCGATTGTTGCTGGACCGAGGCGTTGAGCGTATTTGTCTGGACTCGCGCGCACTGTTCAGTTGTACCTCCGCAGATGCCTCGGTTGTGCATGCGCAAGATAAAAAGCCGCGGCTGCCCATTCGCCCCGCTGCATTCAGCCAAGCGCCGCAGGTACGTTTTATTGGCCATCCGCAGTTACTGGCGAATGATCCATTTATCGAACCCTGGCTGGATAAAGTGGCGCAGTGGATCGAAGCCGGTCTCACCCCGCACGTGTACTTGCACACCTCGGATAATCGCCTGGCGCCGCTGTTGGCCCGGCGCTTTCACGAACAACTGATGACGCGCTTGCCGGGCCTGCCGGCATTGCCTGCAATCGACATTGCGCCGCCCGCCGAGCAACTCGGTTTGCTGTGAGCCGTGCAGCGCGGGTGGCGCTGCACGGCGGGCTGGGGCTACTTGCGTTGCATCAGCCGGTAGGCCGCTGGCAGCACAAACAGCGACAGCAGCGGCGCGGTGATCATGCCGCCCACCATCGGCGCGGCGATGCGGCTCATCACCTCACTGCCGGTGCCACTGCCGAGCAGAATCGGCAGCAAACCGGCAATAATCACCGCCACGGTCATCGCCTTGGGCCTTACGCGCTGAACGGCGCCTTCACGGATCGCATCAAGCAAGGCCGCTGGCGAGTTTTGCCCGAGCGCCAACCGCTGTTGCCAGGCGTTTTTCAGGTACAGCAGCATGATCACCCCGAACTCGGCCGCGACGCCGGCCAGGGCGATAAAACCGACCCCGGTGGCCACCGACAAGTTGTAATCCAGCCAGTAGAGAAACCAGATGCCGCCGGTTAAGGCAAAGGGCAGGGTCGACATGATCAGCAGCGCTTCGCTGAACCGCTGAAAGGTCAGGTACAGCAGCACGAAGATGATCAGCAATGTCGCCGGTACTACCAGTTTCAGGCGCGCATTGGCGCGCTCAAGAAACTCGAATTGCCCGGCGTAACTCAAGCTCATGCCCGGCTGTAGCGTCACGTTCTGATCGATTGCTTCGCGCAAGTCGCTGACCACCGAGGCCAGATCGCGCTCGCGTACATCAATGTAAACCCAACCCGAGGGGCGGGCGTTTTCGCTTTTGAGCATCGGCGGTCCGTCGCTGACGCTTATGCTGGCGACCATGCCCAAGGTAATCTGGCTGCCGTTAGCGGTGATGATCGGCAGTTCGCGCAGGCGGCTCAGCGAGTCACGCCACTCCTTCGGGTAACGCACGCTGATCGGGAAGCGCGCCAAGCCCTCTACGGTTTCACCGATGTTCTGCCCTCCGACTGCACCGGCGACAATCGCCTGGACCTCGGCAATGTTAAGGCCGTATTGCGCAGCGGCTTTGCGCTTGATGTCGACATCAATGTAGCGCCCGCCCGTCAGCCGTTCGGCGAGTGCCGAACTAACACCATCAACCTGTTTCGCGACCTTTTCAACGGCCTGGGTAATGGCATCGATCTGCGCCAGATTTTGCCCCGCAACCTTGACCCCAATCGGGCTTTTGATGCCGGTGGCGAGCATGTCGATGCGGTTGCGGATTGGCGCGATCCAGATGTTGCTCAAGCCCGGCACTTGCACCACGCGGTCAAGCTCCTCGATCAACTTGGCGGGCGTCATGCCCTCACGCCACTGCGCTTGTGGCTTGAACTGAATAGTGGTTTCGAACATCTCCAGCGGCGCCGGATCGGTGGCGGACTCGGCGCGTCCGGCCTTGCCAAACACACTGGCAACCTCAGGCACGGTTTTAATCAGGCGATCGGTCTGCTGCAGCAACTGACCGGCCTTTTGCGCGGACAAACCCGGCAGCGCGGACGGCATGTACAAAAGATCACCTTCGTCGAGCGGCGGTAAAAACTCGCCGCCCAAATGCGCCAACGGCCAGGCTGCACTCAAGAACAGCAGGCCTGCAGCCACCATCGTGGTTTTAGGCTTGCGCAGAACAGCGTCGAGCAGCGGCTGGTAAATTGCGATCAGTCCGCGGTTGAGCGGATTCTGCTTTTCGCTGGGAATACGCCCGCGAATCCAGTAACCCATCAACACCGGTACCAGCGTCACCGACAAACCGGCGGCGGCTGCCATGGCGTAAGTCTTGGTAAACGCCAGCGGGCCGAACAAGCGGCCTTCCTGCGCCTGCAAAGTGAACACCGGAATGAACGACAGGGTAATGATCATCAGGCTGAAAAACAGCGCGGGACCGACCTCGACAGCGGCGTCGGTGATAACTCGCCAATGCGCAGCGCCTTCGAGGGTTTTGCCCGGATTTTGCTCATGCCAGGCTTCGATCTTCTTGTGCGCGTTCTCGATCATCACCACCGCGGCATCGACCATTGCGCCGATGGCAATGGCGATGCCGCCCAGCGACATGATGTTGGCGTTGACGCCTTGCTGGTGCATCACGGCAAAGGCGATCAGCACGCCAACCGGCAGCGAGACGATGGCGACCATGGCGGAACGCAGATGCCAGAGAAACAGCCCGCAGACCAACGCAACCACCACGAACTCTTCAAGTAACTTGAAGCTGAGATTGCTCACCGCGCGGTCAATCAACTGACTGCGGTCGTAAGTGCTGACGATCTCGACGCCCTCCGGCAGGCTGCTCTTGAGTTCCTCCAGTTTGCTCTTCACCGCGGCAATGGTGGAGCGGGCGTTTTTGCCGCTGCGCAAAATCACCACGCCGCCCACCACTTCGCCTTCGCCATCGAGTTCGCCAATGCCCCGGCGCATTTCGGGGCCCAGTTGAATGTGCGCCACATCACCGAGCGTGACCGGGACTCCGCGTGCACTGAGTTTCAGGGGGATGGCGCGAAAGTCATCCAATGTTTTCAGGTAGCCCGAAGCGCGCACCATGAACTCGGTCTCGGCCAGCGCCATGACCGCGCCGCCGGTTTCCTGATTGGCCTCGCCAATTGCCGCGGTGATCTGCGCCTGGGTTATCCCCAGGCTGGCCATTTTCACCGGATCAAGTACCACTTGGTATTGCTTGACCATGCCGCCGATAGTCGCGACTTCAGCGACGTTGGCGATGGTTTTCAGCTCGAATTTGAGAAACCAGTCCTGCAATGCCCGCAGTTGCGCAAGGTCGTGTTTGCCGCTGCGGTCAACCAGCGCGTACTGGTAGATCCAGCCAACGCCGGTAGCGTCCGGGCCCAGGCTGGGCTTGGCTTCGGCAGGCAAGCGGCTTTGTACCTGGCTCAGATATTCGAGCACGCGCGAGCGCGCCCAGTACAGGTCGGTGCCGTCTTCAAAGAGCACATACACGTAGCTGTCACCAAAGAACGAATAGCCGCGAACGGTCTTGGCGCCGGGCACTGAAAGCATGGTTGTGGCGAGCGGATATGTGACCTGATTTTCGACAATCTGCGGCGCCTGTCCGAGGTAGGGCGTGCGGATAATCACCTGTACATCGGAGAGATCGGGCAGGGCATCAATTGCGGTATTCTGCACCGCCCACGTTCCCCATGCCGTGATGAACAAGGTCGCGAGCAATACCAGAAACCGGTTGTGGACCGACCAGCGAATCAACGCAGCAATCATGGCTGAGCCTCCATTGCCTGCAGTTGCTCAACGATTAGCCCCGCGTCCGCTTCGCTGACCGCAAAACGTACGTGCTCGCCGACCTCAATACCGTCGGCAAGCTCTGCTTTGGCGAGCTTGAAACTCATGGTCATGCCCGGCATGCCGAGTGTTTCGAACGGTCCGTGGGCGACAGTGATAGCGCTGGCACTGACCTCGATGACTTCACCCTGCGAGGCATGCAGGGGTTTTGCCGCAGCTGCATTTTCGGTTGCCGCGCTGTCGCTCAACTGGCGTATCTCGACCCCTTGCAAGCTGGCTTCGGAGTCGAGCAGGAACTGCCCTGAAACCACGACGTTTTGGCCCGCCTGCAGGCCAGCGAGGATTTCGCTGCGGTCTCCGGCTTCGAGCCCTGTGCGAACTTCCACACCTTGATAAGCACCTTCACCGACAGCCAGCATGACCAGCGTCCGTTGGCCGGTGCGAATCAGTGCCTCGGTGGGTATCCACAAAGTCTCGCGACCGGCTCCGGTATTTATCCGAACCTGCGCAGTGAGGCCCGGCCTTAAGCGTCCTTGTGGATTATCAAGTTCTGCGCGAACCCGCAGCGTGCGGCTGTCGGCGGCTGTTTCCGGCAATATGGCTTTGACCTTGCCGCTGAACGCTTCACCTGGAAATGCACTCAGGCGCGCCTCCAGTGACTGGCCAGGTTGCACGCGCGTTGCATTGCCCTGCGCGACGTCTATGTCCAGCCATACCGTGGCCAAACCGCTGATGCTGGCCAAATCCTGGCCCGCATTGAGGCGCATGCCACGGCGCACATCCAGGCTTTTGATTACGCCGTTAATCGGGCTGGTCAATGTCCATACGGTCTGGGTCTTGCCGCCGCGCTCAACCGCTGCAATCAGTGCGGCCGGCATGCCGATCAGGCGCATGCGCTGGCGCGCGGCCTCCAATAGTTGGCGGTTGCCACTGCTGCGCAGCGCCAGAAACTCTTCTTGCGCGCGTATCCATTCGGGAATCAGCAGGTCGGCTATCGGCTCACCCGCGCGGATCAGATCATCTTCTGCCAGCGGATACACCTTCTCGATGAAGGCCTGTTCGGGGGCCTGCAATACGGCGCGGTCGCGGTCACTGATGTTCAGGTTGGCGGTGGCTTGCAGTGTCGAATCGAGCGTGTCGCGAACCACCGGCGCCAAGCGTATGCCAAGGTTCTGGGCCACGGCTGAGTCGATTCTCACAGCAGCGCCCGAGGCTTCTTGCTGGGCGTAGCGCGGCACCAGGGCCATGTCCATGAACGGTGACGGGCCGGGTTTATCGAACTTCTGCTGCGGATACATGGGGTCGTACCAGTACAGAACCTTTTTCTCGGCCGCAGCGGGTTGCATCGCCGACATGTCGGCGGAATGTTCGCCGGTACTCATTGCCAGCCAATACCCCCCGGCGGCGCCGAGGCCGATCAGAATTGCCGCGCCGAGCAGCGTGTAGGTGCGATGAGTGTTCATTGGCTGATCTCTGTGTAGGCGTAATGCAGGTTGGCGCTGACGAGTGAGCGCTGTTGTTGCAGGTCGATATCCCTGAGGCGGGCTTCAATCAGTTCACGGCGGGCGCTGATCAGATTGGCGAGTTGATTCTTGCCGGCGCGGTAGTCGGCAAGGCTCAGTTGCACCTTGTCGACTGCCAGCGGGATCAACTGTGACTGGCTGCGCTCCACGGCGCGGTCGAGCCGGTGGTATTGCGCCAGCAGATCATCGAGTTGCTGGCGGTGCTGGCGAAGTTTGGCTTCGCGTTGAGCGTCCAGACGATTACGCGCGGAGTGGCTGGCGGCAATTTTCGGGTCTTGGCGCGAGCCTGCGAACACCGGTAAGTCGACGCTGAATTGCACACTGACCATGTCACCGAAATCTGCGCCGCGCTTTTGGTACGCCACCTGCCAGGCCCAGTCCGGCTGCTTTTCGGCAACGGCGGCGCTGATCGCAGCGTCGGCCTGACGGCTCATGGGTTCATACACCGCAAGCTCGGGATGCTGCTCCAGGGCGTGGCTGAATTGCGCGGGGGCGGGCTGCCATTGCGGCAACTTGCCAGTGAGCGGTTGGCGGGCGTCTTCGCCGATCCAGCGGCGCAATGCGGCGCGTTGCTGGCTGCGTTCCTGCTCAAGGCTGTCCTGTTGTTCTGCTAATAACAGGGCTTCCTGGCGGGGCGCGACGCTGTCGGCAGACTGGCCCTGACCCCCGGCGATGCTGGCGCGAATGGCGGCGGCGAACAGCTTGTTTTCGCTGTAGAGCTGTTTGAACAACTGCAGTTTTTGCTCAGTCGCCCGCGCAGAAATCCATGCCAGCGCTGTTTGCAGGCGCACATTCAGCCGCTCGATCTGGCGTTGGGCCTGCGCCGTTTCGATAGTGGCCTGAGCCATGGCCACCCGCGCCTGACGTTTGTCGCTGCTGGTGACTTCCTGAGAGATGCCGACCATTTGCATAGTCATCGGCTCGGCGTTCAACTCGCCACGATTGTCGCCGCTGATGGGAAAGTTATTCAGGCCCAGCAAGAGTTTCGGGTCGGGCAATTGGTCGGCCGGCTTGGCCATGCTGCGTGCCAATTCAACATCGGCAGTCTGGGCGTTAAGGGAAGGCGCTTGTGCTTCGGCGATACGCAAGGCTTCATCCAGCGTCAGGGCGCTGCTGATGTTCGGGATGAACCCGCCAAGCACGAGGCTGCAGACGAGTGCGCAGGCACTGCGTCGTGGATGACTACGGTGAACATTCATCGTACTGATTCCAGTCATATTGATGATCTGGCATGCGCAACGGCACGCCAGCTCGCTCAGGCGCAAGGCGTGAGCGATGTGATCAAGTCAGAACAGGAATCAGGCCCGGGGCGGGCGCCAGACACCGGAAGGGGTCTTGGCAGGGATGAAACTTTGGTAGGTCGATAGGGTGCGCTGCGCAGAGAACGCCAGCGGCGTAGTCAGGCCGGGCAGGGGCAACACGATATTGGCGCTGCTGCAGTCCTGGCCGTCTTTGCAGGGCGTTTTGCTGGACTGGTGATCTGTCGCGTCGTTGCAGCAATCCATTGCATCCATCATGTGCTGGGCATGCATGGCGTTCTGCTCGCTCGCCTGCATCGGGCAGGGCATATGCGTCTCGGCTTGAGCCATGCCATTGAAGGCAAGGGTCAGGCCGATGAGTAAACGCAGGCACAGGCGAGTGATGGCAGTCATGGTCGTACTTTAACGTCTTAGACTGATTTATAGCCATAGTGTTTTGCGATCAGATGATCGATTGACAGCTTGCCCGGCCCCTTGGCCGCCAGCATCAGCAATATTGCCGCCCATGTTCCGTGAACCGGGTAGGCATCGGGGTATACGAATAACTGAATCACCAGCGTCATGGCCAGAAGGGCCAGCGCGGAAAAACGAGTGGCCAGACCCAATAGAAGCAGCGCCGGGAACAGGTGCTCGGCGAACGCTGCCAGCGTGGCGGCAAATTCCGGGGAAAGCAGCGGCACTTTGTACTCTTCTGTGAACAAGGGAATTGCCGAACCGGACAACTGCGGCACGCCCAATTCGAAATCGCCAGAGACGATGTCGAGGACAAAGCCTTGAACCTTGGTCTGACCCGATTTCCAGAACACCGCTGCAATCGAGAAGCGCGCAATAAAAGCGATCAGGCTGTAGGGAATCCGCTTGCAGCAGTCGATCGCTTTTGCGATCAGTTTTACCGGTGCCGAGGCGTTGGCGAGTGTTGGGGAGTCAGACATGGTTGTTTCCTAATGAGGCGCCCGGATAGGCATAACCCACGATCACGGCGGTGTTGATCAAGTGAGCGAGTGGTGGGCTTAGATTGAATTCAGCGACCACGTCCATGGCGAGCTCGGCCGCCTTGGCAAACGGCTGGCCCTGTTGCAGTGCGCTGATAAACGCCGCGTCGGCTGGTTGAATGGCCATGACTTCGACGCTTAAACGGTTGCGCAAAATCAGCGCTGTTTCGGCGCATTGGCTATCAACCGCGGCGAGGTCATGCGTGCCTTGATGCGCGGCCCAGATCGAGACATGGGCGAAACGTGAGTGGACTATCTGCACGGACGGGTGCAGGGCGAAAGTCATGTTGGCCAAGTGTTCGGGCTGGCCGATTACCTCGGCGATCGCAACCGGCGTCAGGGCGGTGATATCGGCGCTGTGATAAGCCCGGACTCTGGCGAACTCAAGGCGCGCGACATCCGCCAGATACGGCACGCTGGCGGCCGGTGCAAAGCCTTGAATGAAGTCGGCAAAGGTTTCACCGTACTCGACCAGAAGCCGGCTGGTGGGTGGGCTGTGTTGAATGTAGCGGTGCGCCAGCAACTCGAAAAACTCTGCACCCACCAGCTCAGCCACCACTGGAAAAGTGTCGGCCAACGCGTCGATCAATGAGCGGGTGACGTTGTTGCGATAGATCGCAAAGCGTTGCGCAGGATCGGAGCCATTCCAGCTGCGCAAACCATCCGGGCACGGCTGCTGTGGGTTGAGCAGGGCCTGGCTGAAGGTGGTCTGGTTGCTCATCGGCAGGCCTGCTTGCGTGCGGCGGCTGCATGTTGCAGATGTTGCTCGGCGATATCCGCCTCGGCCAGTAAGTGCTGCAGCGCCGGCACATCGTTGTCGCGCTCGATCAGGGTCGGAACCGGCCCGAGGCGCTGCAGAACTTCGGCGAACAGCGTCCACACGGCCTGGTCCACGGCAGAACCGTGGGCGTCGATCAGCAGGCGGCTGCCGAGGCTGTCGAGGTCTTCACTGAAGCCTGCCAAATGAATCTCGCGGACCGCGTGCAGCGGCAGCGCGTCGATGTACTGCTGTGCGTCCCAGTTATGATTGGTCGCCGATACGTACACATTGTTCACATCGAGCAGCAGGCCGCAGCCAGTGCGCTGGATGATCGCGCTGATAAACTGCGGCTCAGTCAGGCTGGAGTCAGCGAACTCGACGTAAGTTGATGGATTCTCCAGCAGTATCTGACGTTTCAGCAGCGACTGCACTTGATCGAC
>MDTG01172013.1_pt1 | contig 18722 bp, 15 predicted proteins | sample 811421 | NCBI WGS metagenome assembly MDTG01 (sample SAMN05326645, study PRJNA326480) | marine metagenome | isolation source: seawater | place: Pacific Ocean: South East | collected 2011
AGCGTTTGTTCTTTTTTCACCGTCGTCCTCGTTCGCAGCAGCCGTCGCCATGGTGGAGATTTTCGCGCGAGAAGAAGAAGAAGAAGAACAGAAAGAGAGCACACCGACACTTCCGAGAGATGGAAAGAGCAACGACGAACGACCGAGCATGAACTCGCGAGAGGAGAGTGGAAGGAAGGAAGGAAGGAAGGGGAGAGGGAACGTTCTTTTTTTTTTGCCCACAAAGAGAGAAAAATGGAGTGCTTTTTTTTGGTGGGGGGGGTCGGTCTCTTTTCGCGAAAAAAAGGAAAAGAGGGACGAGAGTGGACGATTTTGATTTTGCGGGACAAAGAGCAGCACCGCACGAACACCCACCCACCACATATTCTCTCTCTCTCTCTCTCTTTTGCGGAAGGCGCGCGGAAAGAGGAGAACGCGTCACAATGGGCGGAGGGTTAGGTACGTTCTTTCTTCTTCTTCTTCTTCCTTTTTTTTGCGACGTGCAATTCTTTCTTTGTTTCTTTCTCTCGATATACGTAATGCTGACCAACATTGTTTCTCTCTCTCTCTCTCTCTCAACCAAAACAGCATTTTTGAACAAGAAATCATGGCACACCGGCGGGTTTGCCATGATCGAAGAGGTTTGGAAGAGAGAGCAACAAGCCGAACACGAGAAGAGAAAACTCGAGGAGATGAAGAAGGAAATTCAAGAGGAGAGAAAGTTGGCAGAGTTGCAACAGGACGCCATCGATGCCGGGCACTCAAAGAAGAGTGAACGGTTAGATTGGATGTATAAAGGGTCGTTAGCCGAAGGCACAAGGTTGGAAGACACGAAATTTACTCGAGCCGAGGGAGAGGAAGAACCTGAGGAGTTGAAACGAGAACGAGAACTACGAGAGGACTTGCCGCCGGAAAGACCGGAATGTGTGGCTCAATATCTTGCGCCGAATATGGACGACCCAAAACAAAGAGTCGAGGCATGGAATAAAATGAACAATGATCCACTTTTGGCAATGAAACAACGCGAGATGCAAGCGAGAGAAAACATCGCGAGCAATCCCGTTCGAAGAGAGCAAATAAGGCGAGAAGTGGACGAAAGGAAAAGACGAAAAAAGGAAAAAGCGAGAGAGAAGAAAGAACGCAAACGTGCAAAGAAAGAACGCAAGAAGGAGAAGTATCGCGAAAAAATCAGGAAAGAAGTTCGAGAAGAAGAGAGAAGAAAAGGGGGTGGTTCTCATCGTCGCCATCGTCGTGACGATTACTGTGGTAGCAGTAGCAGTGATAGCGATGATGAGGATTCTTCCTCCACGTCTTCGTACTCTCAAGAAAGAAGACGAAAAAGACGCAGCAAAGAATCTTCCTCAAGGAAGAAAAGAAGACATTCTTCTCCTTCGTCTTCAAGGTCGAGAAGTCGTTCACCGCCACCACGTCGAAAGTCAACAATCGAGAGAGACAAAGACGATCGATACGGTATGTCTTATGCGAATGAGCGCGCAGAACAGGCGGCTGAGGCGAGAAGAAATCGAAGACATGAATGGCGCGAAAGCGAAAGCGAAAAAGAACGAAGAGCGCCAAAAGTGGAACAAAAACCAAAGTGGGATTCGAGACGGAATAACGTAGGGCACAGAGCTGGAAAGCTTTCGCAAAAGGAAAAGGAAAAAAGGTTGAGAGAAATGAATGAAGCAGCAGAGAATTACGATTCGCACCGGTCCTCAAGAAGGGACAGATTAGACAAAGACTTGAGAGAGATGAACGAAGAGATTTATCGAGACTTGGACCCCTCCGACAAAAAGAAAGATGCGCATCCTTCGTTTCTGAGCTCCGAGCGAAAAAAAGCCTACGGCAGTGGAAGGCGATAGAGGTGCAAATATAGCATGTACAATATAGATTTAACGTATGTATGTACATTCGTTTTTAGTGTTTATATATTACATTTTGTCTCTGTAATCACAACGAAATAACAAGCCAATCACTCACCAGAATCGTCGTCTTTGCGGGTCATATGGAGCCGCATGCCATCGAAACGTGTCATGGATTATTTCTTTTGGTATTTTAAAAAAGTTACTCTAAAAAACCTTGTGTGTTTCTGATTCTCTGCACACACACACACACACACACACACACACACACACACTCTCTCTCTCTCTCTCCTCCTCAACTTTACGCCATCACCAATTGACCACCAAACATACATTAAAACGTCGGGACAATCGCATCGTCGATTGTTTCTTCATACCCAATGAATTCGCCCAAGAAATCTTCAAAAGAAGATCCCTTTTGCGATTTCACCGACGGCACGTACACGTTCGCCGTATTTGTGGTAGTCGAGAACAATTCAACCCCGGTGTTCACCGAAGAGTACAACTCCGAGTTGACGTCGTTCGCTTCGATGAGCTCACCCGAAACGTATTCCGGAACCACGTGGCAGTCTTCGTTGAAGAAATATTGCTCTTCCTCCGAGGATGCGATTTTGTTGTCGTTGTTGTTATTCTCCGTGTTGTTGTTTTGTGCGGTGTTCTTACGCTGTGGGTGTGTACAGAAAGAAAAGGAGGAAGCGTCTTCAGTCAGTCAAAGGTCTCGACGAGAGAGAGAGAGAGAGAATCGAGAGAAACGGAGAGAAAAAAATTCTCAAAAAAAAAAACAAAGAGCTTTTGGCTTCTTGTTCTTCTCGGGTTGTTTTTTTTATTTTATCTTTATGGCCAACCGTCGGAGGTCGGAAATTTCCAGCCACAAAAACAAAAGCACTTTGTGTCTTGTGTCTTTTGGAACCTCTTGAGCCGCCGAAATGCGAGTACGGAAGATGAAGTAGTCGCTCTCGCGCTTTACGCGATGGACCTCCGATCTTCCCGAGGACAACACGCGAGATCAAAAGTCGCGCATCTCACCTTGTTCGTTCTGATGGCAATCGGAACGTGCTCCGGAACTTCCGGTTTCTCCTTACTCACGCCTTCGGGGATCGCCATCTTTGCATTGGTGAAGGCGAAGCGTTGGTGGTGCCCAGCAAAGTCATTCGCGCTGTGGATTTTTAAGTCACAGTCGGTGCACAAAAACGCGCGATCTTCGAGGCAGACCACGGAGACAGGGTTAGACTTGCAAATATCGCACGGCATCTCTTTCGCGTCTTGCTGCGTGATTTCCGTCGCGCGTTCTCTGGACGGGTTGCATTTCCTCGTCGTGACGCAACGACTACATGCCGTTTTGTTTCCACATCCAACGACGAACGTCGCGTCTTGCGGACACATTTCACACTTTAACTTCATTGTGTGCTCGTAGATGATGTTTGAGTGGTTCAAGATGTAAACTTCTTGATTTGCGAGGGAATTTAACCAACACGCGTTCGCCGGAATGAAGAAAGAACGTCGTTTCATTTCGAATTATTCATTCTTTTTTCTCCCTTCTTTTTCTCGTGGCCCACACGTCACTTCGCGGGGCGGAGAGCTGCCACGTCTTCTTTTTTTCCTTGTGTGGACACGCGTCAAAAGTCGATTTTTGATAAAAATGATAAAAATGATAAAAATGATGCTGGCTTTTTTTTGCCTTTTTTTTTGCCTTTTTCTTGTGGAAATGACATTCATTTCTTTATTTGTAACCTCGAGATGTGGAACTATTCCGTAGGTATCGTCTGACTATTAACATTATAATTACACGTACACGTTCCTGGTACCACTGGTACCTAGGGACCTAGGCACAGGACTATTCTATACCCTTCTCTTTTTCTTCTTCTCAGACGCGGAAGAGGCAACTGCTGCTGCTGCCGCATTCGACGACGATTCGATTATAGTCTCAGGGACCAACTCGCAACTCAAAGTTTCAAACAACAACAAACCAACGTGTTGACACATCGTTTCGGACTGCAACAGACTGAAGAGTTCTAAAGTGCCTCGACTCGCCGTGCTTTCGCCAACTATAGGCGAGAGCTTTTGGGACAATCTTTGCAACAAAACTCTTCTCAAAATTTCTTTGTTCGTTTCGTCTATTTGCTTTTGCTCAGCAGGAGTGAGCGAAAGCTTGTATTCGTCATAAGGGGTCATCCCGCCTTCTTTTTCGTCCGGCCAAACGGTATCTTTTATTAAGTTCATCAAGAAAGACGCTTGGAGTTGGTTGAAACTTCGAGCGACGAAATCTTCAACCGCGGAACCGAGAAAAAATTCCACGGTTTGACGCGCCAACGCTACAAACGAACGTCTAACCACACCTTTCGTGTGCATCTTGAAGACAGTTTCGAATAAACCGAGCATTGGGCCGTTTAAAACTTCGGACGCGAAAATAGTTGACACGCTGTCAGTGGCGGTTACTTGTTCGCATTCATCGAAAGTTCGCATGAGCGTTTCCCAATTCAACGGCGAATGTGTAAAGTCTGAAGAACCAGACACAAACGTATCTCCTTTTTTCGGAGGTGAATCCAAAAGTTCCATCTGTTCCGTGGATAATATTCTTCGGTGTCTTCCTTGGCCTGTAGGCATCGTTATGTACGTGTTTTCGCCGGTTGTCGAAATCGCTGTTCTCAACGGTGGCAAATTCGAGAGCGTTACTGGTTTCATCTCTGCGGAAGAAAGTATAGACGCGTTCTCATCACCATTGCCGCCGTTTCGAATCGTGGACCCTCCATTACCTCCCATCAATCTTCTATTTCTCGTGCTGAGAAAGTGGAAAATGTGTTCGCAGTCTTTAAGGATGTCGTCCGCTAAAATCTCTTGCACGTACAAGTCCAGCTGTTGTCGTCTCTTTTCTATGAACGCACCGTCTAGATTATTATAGCCCCAATTTTTCGGTGGAAAATCGCCTTTAAAATCAGGATTAATCCTCGTGAGCTTCTGGTGGAGCGATTCAAAGTTCGAGTACCGTCGGGGCACGCTCCAATTGTTTCCATCCTCGAAAGACTCTACGGAAATGAGATACACCGCGAATGCGGCTATACCACTACCGGCAATTTCTACTCCAGTCACGCGAGCCCGGAATGATGACGGCGACGATGCGAGTGCAATATCATCTTCCCATCTTATTCGTTTTGGCGAATTCTTCTTCGCCGCGGAGTTTCTTTCGTTGCATACTATTCTTTCCAATCCGTTTTTATCGCTGCCATTTGGAGACTTATGCAAAGGAGACGACATTGCTTTATCAACAATTCCTTCTCCTTGCACTGTCCCGTTTTGTTGATCACCATCCTCTCCTCTTCTTTTTTTCCTGTTTGATAATATTATATCGTTTATACTATTCATGCTGCTAATGTAGTCTTCATCGTCCGTACAGAGAAGAATGAGTAACAGTTTCGTCACCAGTCTTGGCGTAAACAACCGAACAATAGGCATGTGTATCGAAGCGAAAATCAGCTCTCTCGCGAGCGGTTCAGTCAACCCATTTTTCGTTTCACTCGTCAATACTTTCGAGGCGAGTGCGTTCGCGTACGCTCTAGCTAACCTGCCTTGCTTCCTCTCGTTTCGTACCGCCGGGTGAAGTCTCGACTCACCTCCGTTTTTGTTCATGTGCCTCAGCGCCTCCGCGAGACTTTCGTCTACCACGTCTTTGTTCATCGATAACAGCGCGTCGTCGTCTCCACCACCAATCATGGCTTTTCCTTCTCGGTACAGCTCAAACGCGTCTTGTAAAATAGACGGTAAATCCGATAACAACAATTTTGGCAAGTTGATATTTCTCGTTGCTCTTTTTTCCAGTTCTAAAAACATGTCGTCCATAACCGCTCGGCACGCGTTCGGTACTTCTTCGTCGTCGCTGATTGTTTTGAACCAATGATTGACGTACCTCTTAATAACGACTTCTCTGATTTTAATCCAACTTTCGACGATTTTCGCGTCCAGTTTTGCAAATCGTCTTGCGCGTCGGTTGTTATTTTTCCTTCTCGTATCTGCTGCTTTAACACCATTTTCGTCCTTCTTAGAATTTGACTTTTCTTCTTCTTCTTGTTCATCGGAGTCTCTTCCGAACACTCCCCCTTTATTGTTCGCAGAGAGGTTAGTGTTGCCAGTCGTAGCGTCACCACCTAAAATTCTCCCTCTTCCCATCCACAACAAAGTTATCGTCCCAAAAGCTTTCGGTATATTTTCCGCAATCGAATTCGAGAAGGATGCCATCAGCAACGAAAGGAAATAGACGGAAAAGAGAAACGCGAATAATTTAGTGCTCGTGGAGTATTCCGCGGAGGAAGAGGAAGATAAAGAAGAGGGAGCTTTCGTCTCGTCTCGCATCTTCTCCGTCTCCTCCTCGGATGACGACGACGACGACTGCTCCTCTCTTTTCTTCATCGTCCCCTTATTGCGTGCGTTGCCGCGTCCATGACCAAGACGGATCTCTTTTTTTGGTGGCGAATGATGATTGGGATTTTGGATTTTTCCTTCTTTTTCCTTCCCCACAAAAAAATAAAGAAGAAAAGGTAAGAGAAGGAAGGATCTCTCGTTGAACATCACACGCGCTTGGGTGGCTGTCGTGGCGTATTCTTCTTCTTCACCACCACCACCACCACCACCACCAGACGACTGCATCCTCGCGCGCACACACAGAGAGAGTCTCGGGTCATCGGCGCTGTGCGCGCGTGTAGGAAAGAGAGATTTAACACACCAGAGAAAAGGCCGTTACACCAAGAAGAGAGTGCCTTCTCGTATATATTTCAACAAACATGTCCAACTATGCTGGGAACAACGCGCATCGATCTCAAACGCAGGCGAAACTGGTGCTGTTAGGGGACATGGGCGCCGGGAAATCCTCCTTAGTTCTTCGATTCGTGAAAGGACAATTCTTTGAGCACCAAGAGAGCACGATCGGTGCTGCGTTCATGACACAAACGGTGACGGTTGACGATCACGTGGTGAAGTTTGAGATTTGGGATACAGCTGGACAGGAGAGGTATCATTCGTTAGCACCGATGTATTATCGAGGCGCGGCGGCGGCGATTATTGTGTACGACATGCAGTCACAACAGTCGTGGCAACGGGCAAAGAGTTGGGTGAGAGAACTGCAACGACAAGGAAACGCGAATTTAGTCATCGCTTTAGCTGGGAACAAGAGCGATCGTAAAGACATGAGGAAAGTGTCGAAGGAAGAGGCAGAAGCGTACGCGGAGGAACAGAACTTGGCGATATTTTTAGAAACGAGCGCGAAGAGTGGAGAGTGCGTGAACGATTTGTTTTATTCCATCGCGAATAAGTTGCCAAAACAGGTGAGAACGACGTCGCAAGAAGGGCGAGGTGGGATCGTTTTAGATGCGAATGCGGGACAAAACAGACAAAAGTCGCAGTGTTGCTGAGATGATCGTTTGCATATATTTTTATTCTTCATATAGAGAAAAAGAGAGGGAGGGAGAGGGAAGGCAAACAGGACGGGAGTAATGATTATGATGTTTTGTTCTCCCTCTCCCACTTTCTTTCGCGCAGCTCTGTATAATAGTATTAGACTTTAGTTTTAAGAAATACATATAAAGAGAAAAAGTATCGTAAGATCTGCACAATAGGAAGTTGTAAGTGCACGTATTTCTGCACCAGGTACGTGTTCGTTTTTTACCGACTTTTATTATCATTTTTAACTTGTGGTACAAATTCTACTTCGTTATTCTACACTCGATGTCTCTCTAAATTTTCTACCTCTTATTCTTTCCTAATTCCTTCTCTAAACTCTTCTCAAACTCTGCGAACACGTTCGCCTTCCCTTTCGTCACCTCGTTTATCTTACCTACGCTCAATATTCTCTCCACCATTCTTGCCATCGGCCGTTTCCCTTCGTCGATCTGTTTAATAACCGAGACTGGAATTTCTGTCTCGTCCGTACTCGACGCTTCCCGTAAAAGAGTGAAGTGATTGACTAAAGACTCCATTTTATTAATCAGACCGTCATTCTCTCCAGTGTTTAGAGATCTCTCGCATTCAGTCACGCTTTCTAGAGCTTTCTCGATAGCTTGGTTGAGCGGAGAGAGCGGAGGAGGTTGCTGCGCCATCCTTTATTTTTGTCGTGTGAAACTGTAATGAAATGAAGAATTCGTCCAATTGGGGAAGCTTTGGGGCGTGTGTTTGCTTCAGATGTACCTCGATTTTTGAATACGTCGTACTAAATATAATTTTAATTTTCATCGTGACTATTGCTATGCGCGCTACTGCTGCTGCTAGAACTATCACTATTATCACTGCTGGGATTATTACGGTTCTCATCTCCAACCGCCGCTACTTCATGAAGTGTGATCAAACCTTCTTTTTGCAATGCTTTATATATCTTACGCTCTGTTTCAAACGGGTGCACATTTTCTCTTCCTGGTTTTGGTCGTTCCCAGTCATAATAGTGCGGACGTTCTGTTTCATTGAAGTAAGATTCCGCGCTGAACCCGTAGATATCTACCAAACTGCACAAACGCATGGCAAAAGTGATGCCAACCATACCAGAGGAAGGTTTCTCTCCCTCTCTGTTGACTAAATCCCATGCCCGACAAATAATTTCTGGGTCCATGATGTATGATTCTGGGAACGTTTCGCGATGCTTTTCGTACTGCCGAATCCAATGGTTCACGCTCGAATCTCTCATTTGCGATATGGTTATCTCACCACCCATTTTGCCTTCGACATATGGTCCGTTATACATTCGAAGATGGCCTTTCGTACCCACTTGTTTCTCGAAATGTTTCGCACGACCGTTATTGAAGCGCAAAACGATATCATGCCCATCAATTTCTTCACCAAAATTAGCATTCCTGAGCGAACCAGCATTCCCGACGACTGCACACGTTGGCAACACCTCATCATTTCTGTGCCGTTCTTTCTTATTCATCTTTTCGTCGTTCTCCAATTTCGCGTTCGCATAGATTTTCGTGAAGTCGCACTTGCCTCGATGCCTACAATACCGCTGCGCGTGATTGACCACTTCGGTTATTTTCGGTTCAACTGGAGGTAATGTTCGCGTAATATTCTCGTTTGACGTGAAAAACTGATTCCATGTCTTAAATATGACAGCATCCGTACCACCGCACGTAATTTTACCATGAGAAGTCAATTTTCTATCCAAAGAGAGCACCGTCGGAGTCCTCGCCAAAGCAGCGAGATGTTTCAAAGTCGTCGCATGGAGTGATTTGTGTTTTCTCGCCTTTTCCGCGACCGATGCTTTCGTCTCATCCATGTTTTCGTCCTCAATTTCCTCCACTTTCACCTCTTTCTTCTCTGTTATCTTCTCTTTCTTTACAAACGGTGTCGGCGGTGGTTTCACCGATGGTTGAACAACCCCTTCTTTCTTCAGAACCGTTTTTTTCGCTTCTATTTCTTTATCGAGCGATAAACTTTCAAACACCTGCGCGTCGTGCTTCTTCTCGTCTTCATACTGCGCCTTCTCGAAGAGCTCCTCAATGACTTGCTCTCGAGTGTGTTCGTTCATTCTTGACGTGGCTTTTGCTCTGTTCTCGATGTTTTTCTGGTACTCGTCTACCGCTCGTCTTCGTTTTTCCTCTTCTTCTTTATCTCGTTGTTGTTGCACTTCATCATCTACTCTCTCATCATCACCAACATCATCGCTATTATCATCCGCGTAATCCTCTTTAGGAATCACGAAAAACTTTTCCGGAGGACTGCTCTTCAAGAATTTCGTGTTCGTATTCGGGACTAATCCGTCCAACACGTCCTTTCCTCCGCGTTGTTTTTGTTCAACTTTTTGTAAACGAACGGTCCAAACGATCGAGAGGAAAAAACACGCTATTAAAGCGCCGACAAACATCGGGATGAGATCAGTTTTGAATCTCTTCGCGAACGGTCTTCGTTTAGGACGACGGTTGGAGGAGGAGAGAACTACCTGCTCAATGGCGTGGCGTCGCATCGCGCGCTCGTTATTGGATACAGGAGGAAGAGAACGCTAATGTGTTTTTGGGAAGAATCATATCATTTTTTATTGTGAGGACACTTTTAGAAGACAAATCGTCAAGAAATAGAAAATAAGTGAGGCTGGTGGTTTTGTCTAACATATAGGCGTGAAACTCCGTGCAAATTCGTCACAATCGCTCCGCAGCTTTAGTGGTGTAGTATTGATATAATAATTATTATTCCTATGTGTAGTATGTACCTGCCTTTTACATCATTGACGCTCTCTAAATATTTACTTTCTATTATTAGTTTTACTCCCTTCGCGCACCACCATCCACCAAACTCTTTCTTTCTCTCTCTCCTTCTCTCTTTCTACTAGTCTGCTCGTTGTCTCGGCGCGCACTTGATGATATCGTCCACTCTGACGATCATTTCTGCCGCCTCCGTGGCTGATAAAAGTACCTGCTGTTTCACTCTAAAGCTTTCGGAAATCCCCAACTCGGTCATATCGCCAACTTGTCCATTCAAAACGTTCACACCCATGTTCGTTTCACCTTCCGCATGCCTAGCCCTCAGCTGCGAAACGATTTCACCGGAGTCTAAACCCGCATTATCGCAAATAATAGATGGAATGCCCCTCAAGGCTTTGGCGAAGCAATCCATGGCGAGCGAACGCTTCCCTGGAGTCTTTGCGGCGAGTTGTTCAACCGCTTTTGACATGATCATCTCCGCGCACCCGCCGCCACAAATAACGCGCGAATCCTTAACCGCCGTGTTCAGTACGCACAACGCATCGTGAAGAGACCGTTCGGCTTCAGCTAAAATATGCGTCGACGCCCCTCTTAAAACAATTGTGCACGCCTCGCCTTTCGCAACGCCAGAGAATTTAATCAAACGGTCTTCACCAATCATAATCTCTTCGATTAAATCGCACTCCCCTAACTTTGCCGATTCCGGAGTATCGAACGTACTCAAAATATCTCCACCAGTAACTAACGCCAATCGCTCCACGCCTTCAAAATCGGCGTGTTCAATCGCTGCCACCCCCGCATCCGCGAAAATCTGTTCCGGGTAATTATAAATCAACTGTCTGTTAATGAACACGTTACACCCATGCGCGATAATTTTCTCGCACTTGTTTCGCATCTTCAACTTTTCCGCATCTTCAATCTCCGCTACTTTCGTCATTGAATCCACTCGCACTCTCGCCCCGTAAATTTTAATTTTATCCGTATCCATCCCGGTATTCGCGATTAAAATTTTCGCGTTTTCGATCTTCTTTGGTTGCCCGACGCCAAACTTCTTGTCCAAAATAAAGCCCTCATCCAAATACGAATCCTTCAAACTCCCTCCAGGTTTCTCGATCAGTTGAATCATTTCTAGATTCCCCGATCCTTTCAATCGCATGATGGCATCTACGGCCAACTTCGCGAAATGGTCTTTATCATGGGTCAAAATTTTTGAACTCAACGTCGTTCTCGCGATGTTCATCAAATCTTCGCGAAACTTCTCCTGGTCGTCGTGATTATCTCTAGTAGAGTCTTCCAGAGCCTGCCTGGCCACTTCGCACGCCTCTCGAAAACCTTGGATGATCGTCATCGGATGAATCTTTTGGTTCACCAACGATTCCGCCTGTCTCAACAACTCTCCGGCAAAAACGACGACCGAAGTCGTCCCATCTCCAACCTCGTCGTCTTGCGCTTTCGATATGTCCACCAACACCTTCGCGGCTGGGTTATCCACGTATATAGATTTCAAAATCGTCGCCCCATCGTTCGTCACGGTCACCGCGTTCCCTTTCGACACCGATTGTAAAATCTTATCCATCCCTTTCGGCCCGAGAGTCGATTTGACCAAGTCCGCGATGGCCATCGCGCCGACGAAAGACTGCAAACGAGCGTGTTCGCCTTTTTCTTCGCTCGCGCCTTCGCCCAAGACCGACGGGTTCGCGTTTCCCATCACGCTCATTTTTAGAGACTCTCTCTCGTTTCTGTCGCGTGCTCTCTTTCTCTTTCGTTCTTTCTCTCTCGCGCGGCGACGGAAAGAATGAAGAAGACGAAGAAGGAGAAGTTGTTGCGTGATGATTGATGATGGTGATCACTCCCCAACAAAACACTTGAAAAAGTAACTTTGAAAAACTTGGACTCAAAGTCGAGAGAGAGAAAAAAGGTTGACTTTTCTTCTTCCAAAAAATTCTTCCAAACGAAAAAAAAGATTATATCAAATCCTTATTATAAGATGGACGCGACGACATCGTCGTCATCGTCGTCTCGAAAAAATGCAGAGCATGGCGGGTGCAACGTGCGCTGGAGTGGGCGCGCTCTTCTTCGGTATCGCGCGTTTGTTTCGAGAGTACGAGCCGAAGAAGTGCGAATCGCTCATCTGGAGAGATGCGTTAGATAAAACGCCGTCGCAAAATGGGAAGACCATCGTCATAACGGGATCCACGAGTGGAACTGGCTTAGCTTTGGCAAAAGGTTTTGCAGAGAAAGGCGCGAAAGTTTTGATGTTGAACAGACGCAGCGAACGGAGCGAGCAAGCTTTAAAGGAAGTGATTGAAGTTGGGAAAGCTCACGGTGCTCCAGTTGCGGTGAACATCGAGTGTGATTTGCAAAAATTTTCTTCCGTACGACAAGCCATCGCGGAGGTGAAGAAGAACGTGGACGTTTTAGATATTTTGTGCAATAACGCGGGGATTATGGCATTGCCATATAAAGGCACCGAGGAAAACGGGTTCGACCAGCAAATGCAAGTGAACTGTTTGTCGCACTTTTTGTTAACGCAAGGGTTATTTCCGTTGCTGTTAAAATCCAAGGATGGGCGAATCGTTAATCACGCTTCGGTGGCTGCTAATACGAGAGGTGAATTTGATTTGAAGTCGTTAGAAAAACACCCGGCTTGTTCCGAGCACTACTCAAAATATCATCAGTGGGAGATGTACGGGCAAACCAAGTTGGGGAACATCGTATTCACCAGAGCTCTTGATTCGCGTTTACGAAGAGCGAATATAAAAAATGTTAAAGCGTTGGTCGCACATCCTGGCGTTGCAGCCACGGAGCTTCAAACAACACACGCACGATCGGGAGAAAAATTCAATCACTTTGTCATGAACCTCACCAAAATCTTTTGTCAATCCGCGGAAGATGGTGCCGCCGGGATCTTATATTGTTCTTCCTCACCACGCGTGGAAAGTGGTAAATTTTACGGTCCATCAAAAGGAATGCGGGCTAAAGGTTTTCCGGAATCTCACGAGCCGAAAGCCAAGCCTATTACGGAGGAGATGATGGATAAGTTTTGGAAGAAGCACGAAGAGTGCGTTGGCGTTCGATTCGAGATATAGTGACCAGTATAGTTTCGGTATTAATAACAGTTATGTTCCTGCACGCATTTAACCATATGAACAACCACTAAAAAAAGGGGAAGGAAAGTCTTCACAAAAAAATAAAATGCGCAGATACATTTCAACAACTCTTTTGCGCACTTACGCTGCACAGCAGCAGCGTAAGCGACAAACGTTTTTGACGACACATGCATCATCATCATCATCATTCTTTTTTACGCGGCACAAGTCATCAGTTGTAGCCCCGAGTGTGGCACCTTCCTCCTACGACACAAACACGAACGAAGATGATGGGATGTTCAAGAAAATGCTTAAACGAGACGACTTTTTCGCTCTTCCCGATTTCGTCGCGAAGTGTAACGACAACAACACCCAAATAAACGTTCAAAAGGTGGTGAAATCATTACGAGAGAACTCTATTACACATCCGAGAGATTTACTTCGTTTGAGCAAAGAAGATTTACTCGAAACTGTTGGGGTGGATAAAAAAGATTTAGCGAGAGCATTGAGAGAGAAGTTGGGAGTCTGGACCGAGGAGGATGAGAAAGAAATGCAAAGAGAAGAGAGGAAGAAGATGAGAGAGGAGAGGAGAATGCAAAAAGAAAAGGAGAGGAGAGAAGAGGAGGAGAAGGTAGCAGCGGCGGCAATGAGAGAAGAAGTGATTCGGGAAAAGAAAAGAACGAGACAAGCTGAACAGCAACGACGAAAAGAAGAAGCAGTATTGAAGGTGCCCATATTAGAGGAAAAGAAGGACGATTTAACTATAGAGAAAATAAAGGAAGAAGAGGAAGTAGTATCATCAACCTCATTACCATTACAATCGCCGGTGAAAAAACGAACTTTGAAACGAATGAAACGAAGAATGCGCACGGGATTGATATGCGACGGCGTTCGAGTAACGCAAAGAAACTCGCAGCTGGAAAACTATCGTCTGAGCTTTTCTGATCTCCCAGACTCACTACAAAAAGAACTCACGAAAATGAAAACGTTCCTCACTCGACGACGGCTTGGGCCTCAGGAAGCACCGATTGCAAACGTTACGGCGAATAAATATGAAGAGCATATACGAGGCATCTGCGGCTGGCTCATAAAAGAGAAAGAATACAAAGTGAAAGATTTGAAATTGCTCTCGGTGCTTTTTCCAAGCATGAAAGCAAACGCTGCGGACTTGACGTTCGATTACTTGCAATATCTCACCGTGGAAAGAGGTATCTCGGCAAACTATGAATTGCTAATCACGAGAAGTTGCATAGCTGCGGCAAAGTTTATGTACGGCGCGAAATCGAAATTTCAACCGGGTGAAGACGCTTTACCTTATCAAGACATTCCTCTCATTAAAGAGCTGCGAAGACTCGCCAAAGATGCAAAAAGCAGAGCATCCAAATCTCCTCTCATGTCGAATGAGAAGTTGAAATGGCTCGATTGGGGGGATTACCTCCAAGTCTGCGACATATTAAAAGATGAAATGGCGCTGAATTACGCCACGAGCCATAAGAGATCTCATAGTTCGATTGCATGGAGCATGCAAAGATACTTGATTTTTGCCATTTTGTCGTGCGTTCCCGATCGTCAGCGCACTTTGAGAGAGTTACGTATCGGGAAGACTTTGATTCGAGACGAGAATGAGGACGGAAAAGAGGCGAGATGGATAATCAAACACGGACCAAACGACTACAAAACAGGGAAAGACTACGGCGTTCGTCCACCGTTGGTGATTGCTCCGGATTTGTATCCGCACTTGGAAAATTTTGTGGATAACTATCGGCAGCACTTGAATCCACAGCATGACTTTTTATTTTCGAGAAAGAACGGGCAACCGTTAAACGATGCTAGTATTTATAGACTGTTTACATCTACGTCCATGAGACTAACGGGAAAACGAACGAATCCGCACTTGGTTCGTGATATGATTGTGACGCACTTGAGAAGAACAAACGCCAGCGAAAAAGAACTCGAGGCCCTGGCTATTTACATGGGTCACTCTTTAGCCATGCAAAAAGGATCGTACGATCGTCGAACGATATCTGAAAAGGTTGAACCGGCGGTTTCGCTCCTTTCTAGCTTAAATGCGAGCTTTCGTTCGTAAATAGAAAAGATTTTATATATAATAGTTGTTGTTCTAAGTACCCGTAGTATTAAAATAAGAAAACGCATACAAAAACGTTCAATTTTCGGGCTATTTCCTATTACGCACACACACACACACACACACATACACACACCAATAAAAAGGAATATCAAAACAGTGGATCGATTCAAGATTGTTTCGCAGCCGCGAGCTCTCTCAACTTCTCCATGTACTTTGTCAAGAACTCCGCCAAATTCTCCACTCTATTCCCGAGTTCAGCCAACGATTTTGGTCCTTCCCTCGCATCTTTCACGTTTTTCTCGATGCACAGTTCACGAATCTCGTCGCACATCTCCGTCACTCCATCCGCGCCAAACGTCGAGGAGGACCCTTTCAATTTGTGCAAAGTCCCGCGAATGTCGTCATAATTGACTTCTTCATCTTTTGCACTAAACTGAGTCTTCAATTCTTCTAACATTGATCGTGCGTCTGTGGTGTACATCTCTATAATTTCCTCAATAAATGCAGGATCGTCTTCGCTTTGCAATCCAAGAAGCTCGGAAAATTGTGATTCATTCAAGAGCTTCGATTTCTCGTCGTACGCCTGCTTCTCTAACATTGCTAGTTCGTTTTGTATCATTTCTACGGTTTTCCCTCCTCCTTTTTCTCCTTGCGCTTTAGACGACGTTTTTCCTGCATTCATATCTTTTCTTTTCACACCTCCTTCGTCTCCTCCTTTATCTCCTAAACCGCTCGTTGACGGTTGGTTTTGTTGTTCGGGGTCGGGCGTTGGTTCCTTCGATTTCGATTTTCTCGATGGCGACTTTTTCGGTCCCATTTCGAATATAAATGTGTGTATCAACCTCTCTCTCTCTCTCCGTTTCTTTTTTTCTCTCTCTTTCTCTCTTTCTATTAAACGGACGATCAATCCCTGCGATCCCCGTGCGCGCAACTTTTCGCGCGCAAAAATAGCCGTGGAAAGAAGTGGTGCGCGACGACGGTTCGCGAAGAAAGGCGGCTTGAAGTCGCGAAATGCAGATACGTATCAAAAATTATATAGGGGAAATCAAATATTTTCGAAAAAAAAATCATTAGGGTTTAAGAGTGAGACCCCAAAAAGAAAAAGGGGAAAAAATTGCTTGACTTTCGCTCCTTCTTAAAAAGGAAAAAGAGCGCTCTCAAAAACCGACTCAAAAAACCAAATTGCTTTGCTTTTACAAAACCGCCACTTTTTGAAGACACGTTTAAACACCGCGCAAAAACACCCCCCACGGATTTACAATGTCTCAAAAATCAGAGCAACCGCCAAAGGCGGAGGGAGCGTCCGCGCCGAACGCGCACAAGCACATCGATTATTCGGTACGCTTTTTTGCTCGTCATTTTTCGTGCGCGTTCGAACGACGACGAACCCATTTGAACTCTTTTTGAATTCCTTCGGTCTCCTTCGCGTATTTTTCTTTCTTTCTCTCGTAGGAAACAAGCTCGCTGTCGCGACGGCGTTCTTCTTCCTCGCGCGCGATGGTGGCGGCTCAAACGTGGAACGCGTTTCTTCTTCTGTGAATCTTACGACGCTCGCACCGGGGGTGAAAACGTGCATCGAGCGCGCAACCGAAACGAAAGAAGAAGAAGAAGAAAGAAGAAGGAAGAAGAAGGAAGAAGGAAGAGACCTCGCTTCTTTTTTTTCTTCTTGGAACTGTCCTACACACACACAAAAAAGTGCCTGCTGACTCTTTCGCTCTCCGTTGTATGTATTTAAAAAAACGCGCAGTTTTTGACGAAACAAACCGCAAGATCCCACACTTTACACGAGTTGTGCAAAGCGCTCGATGCGAGCGAAGCTGGGGTGAAGAACGCGATGTCTCGACGAAAAATTGAGAAGTGTAAGGACTACGTTAAAAAGGAAAACGGTACATGGGAACACGTCCCTGTCGGACCTGAGCACCACCCAAAAAAGAAAGCCAAAGCGGAAGCAAAGACGGAACCAGAGGTTGATACTATCATCGGTATCGCGTATCCAGAAACTGGACGCAAAGAATATTTGGTTCGCTGGGCTGGTTTTAAGGACACAGAGTTGACGTGGGAAAAACCAGAAGACTTGTCGACAGACATTGCGAAGAAGGCGATTGGTGAATTCGAAGCCGAACATGGGATAAATTGGTAATTTTAGTTCATAAAAGCAAGAGGAGTCACTCAGAGAGACAAAGATACGAGATTTCGAGAGAAATACACACAGACACACACACACATATTATTGTTTTTTTTTAAATATGAGATACTTTTACAGACAACTATCTATATGTTCTGATCGAATTTACGGTGCCTACCCAACGGTGGTGGCGCCGAGTCGGAGATGCGCCCTTGAAATCTTGGCAGGACATTAGACGTGAATCGCCCTCCTACTCTTCCTGCCAAGAAATTCCCGCCGCCGCCTCCGTTGGTATATGTACCACCAACGCTACCCATTCTACTCATACTATTATTTCTATTATTTCCATTGCTACCCATTCCGCCCCAGCCACCTCCACCTTTAATGCCTAGATGCGAAGATGAATACCGCGACCCAACTCCTCCTGAGAGTCTTGAATTTGGACACTCTCGCGCTAAATGTGGACCACCACAATTGAAACACTCGAAAACGCCTGGTGACCTTCGAAAATTCGAGTTTCTACACGTACTTTCCACGTGCCCTTCGCCACCGCATTTCACGCAACTTAGTTTTCCGGGAGGTTGCGAATCTTGCGGCGCGCAACACAAGTGCCCAAACTCTCCGCACACGTAACACTGCATTTGCTTCAAATCAGCCTCTGAAAACGTAAACGTGCACTTTTCTACGACGTGTCCAGACCTCCCACACCTCAAGCAACACAATGACTGCTGCTCTCTTCCAATTCCTCTCCTCTCTTGGCAATCTCTCGATCGATGTCCCGGTGTCAAACAGTTGAAGCACAAACCTTTCGGGCAGTCTCTCGCTTGGTGGTCAAAGTCACCACACAAGTGACATGGCTTTTGCTTCGGCGGTAACGTGCACTCAAACTCGCGGTGACCACCTTTACCGCACCGAAAACATCGCATGGCGGCCGCTTCAAAATCGTCGTCGAAGTATCTCGGCAGGCGTAAAATCTCGCGAACGGTGGTGTTTTCGCCTTCGTGTTCCACGTCCACTTCCCGAGGAGGCGTCAATTCCTTTTCCTTTTCTTTCTTCTTCTTTTGTTGTACATCTTCCTTCCTTTCCTCTTTTTCTCCTTCTCTTACGATTTCTTCCTCTTCTTTTTCTGTTTCGTACTTCTCTGTTACCTTTGCTTCCACTCTGCGTTGCTTTCTGTTCGTGGTGGAGACGGTCGTTATTTTCGTCGGCGCCTTTCGTTCCTTTCTCTTCTTCGCGGGCATTTTCGTCGTCGTCTCCTTTCGATCGTTAAAGGGAAGAGGAAGAGGAAGAGGAAGGAAAGCGACGGGAGAAGAAGGAGAAGAAGAAGGAGAAGAAGCAGAAGAAGAAGGACGTCTCTCCTCCTTTTCCGTCGGCGCGTCGGTCGGGGTTTTCTTCTTCTTCTTCTTCTTC
>MDTG01154580.1_pt1 | contig 18718 bp, 15 predicted proteins | sample 811421 | NCBI WGS metagenome assembly MDTG01 (sample SAMN05326645, study PRJNA326480) | marine metagenome | isolation source: seawater | place: Pacific Ocean: South East | collected 2011
CACGAAGCAATGTCACTGGATGACAATGTAATTTGCTACGGCTTGGGTGTTACAGATCCAAAAGGTGTTTTTGGCACGACAATCGGATTAGAAGAACAATTCGGGTCAGGTCGTGTTTTCGACATGCCAACATCCGAAAATGCTATGACTGGAATAGGTGTTGGGGCCGCCTTGTATGGCATGCGACCTATCATTACCCATCAACGCCTCGACTTTGCATTGCTTTCTATGGATCAAATTGTAAATAACGCAGCAAAATGGCGTTTTATGTTTGGCGGTCAGAGAGGAGTTCCGTTTACTGTAAGGATGATCATTGGCCGTGGCTGGGGTCAAGGTCCGACACATTCACAAAACCTGCAAGCCTGGTTTGCACATATACCAGGACTCAAAGTGGTCATGCCAAGCACATCAGCAGATGCAAAGGGACTTCTTTTGTCAGCAATTTTTGACGATGATCCTGTTATTTTTCTGGAACATAGGTGGCTTCACAACGCTAAGGGTGATGTTCCAGAAGGTGATTTCCGAGTCAAAATTGGTTCAGCTTTGAAAAACCGGGATGGTCATGACTTTACTATTGTTGCCATGTCTTATATGTCCATTGAAGCAACACATGCAGCAAACTTTTTGGCTGAAAACGGTATAACATGTGATTTGATAGATTTGCGAAGTATTCGGCCTATCGACTGGGACATGGTGTATAGCTCTGTAAGAAAGACGGGTCGATTATTGGTTCTTGATACTGGAAATTTAACTGGCTCTGTGTCTGGTGAAATTATCGCACGCGTTACTAAAAATTGCTGGCAACACCTTAAATGCGCGCCAGAACGACTCGCTATGCCTGATTTTCCAGAAGCGACCAGTGCGGCTCTGACGGAACATTATCACACAAGAGCAGAACACATTGTGGAGGCCATTGGTACAATATTGGACAAAAAACTAGATGTAACACCTCTCCTGAAGGAGAGAACGCATCCTCATGACGTACCTGGCGACTGGTTTGCTGGCCCATTCTAGCATGTTAGAATTCATAAAATCGTTTCATAATTTTTTTGGCCAATGCTAACTATTGGCATAGAGACAGAACTGTCACTAAGTTGTCTTATTGAGTGTAGGAATTCATGAAAGCTGCGGTTCTCAAGGATAATAATAAACCACTTGAAGTGCTTAATGATATTCAGTGTCCTGCACTAAAGCGCGGTCAGGTTTTGGTTAAGCTAGCTTTTAGCGGTGTGTGTCATAGCCAATTGATGGAAATAAAAGGATATCGCGGCGAAGACCCTTACCTTCCTCATTTACTTGGCCATGAGGGTTCAGGAAAAGTTCTCCAGGTTGGAGAAGGGGTAACGAAAGTTAAGCCGGGTGACTGGGTGATATTGGGGTGGATAAAAGGCCATGGGCTTGATGGGGGCGCAACAAGCTACCTAAGTCAGTCTGTATCAAAAGAGCTGAACGCTGGTGCTGTTACAACCTTTAACGAGATGTCCGTCGTATCTGAAAATCGCTTAGTACCGCTACCAGCGGGCATTCCCTTAGATGTAGCGGTTTTGTTTGGCTGCGCTATTCCCACAGGAGCAGGCATCCTGACAAATGATATTCAGCCCGAAAAAGGCGCTTCTCTTGCTATTTTTGGCATGGGAGGAATAGGGCTTAGTGCTTTAATGGCTTCAAAGCTATATCAATGTGACAAAGTTATTGCCGTTGACATAAATGAAGAAAAGCTGTCCTTGGCCACTTCATTTGGCGCAACACACGTTATAAACGCTAAGACTAATGATCCCGTAAAAAAAATTATGTCTATCACCGGTTGTGGTGTTGATTATTCTATCGAGGCTTCATCTCTGACTAACGTTATAGAGCAAGCCTTTAATTCTGTCCGGCAGAAAGGTGGTCTATGTGTATTCGCGTCACACCCAAAACATGGAAATAGAATCCAGATTGACCCTTTCGACCTGATATGCGGGAAACAAATTCGCGGTAGTTGGGGCGGAAATTGTCATCCAGATATCGACATACCAAAATTCGCTCAGCTATATAGAGAGGGAAAATTACCCTTGGAAAAGCTGATAACAAAGAAATACTCTCTGGATAACATAAACGAAGCGATAACAGATTTGGAACATTATAGAGCTGTCCGGCCAATAATTGAAATCAACAAAGAGTTGTCCAAAGAATATAGCAAGACAATCAAATAGCTATTTATTTGTAATAGGGTATTTTAAAGTAAAGGTCGAACATCTTGGATGGATCACTAATAAAACATATAAAAAGACTCACTTCTGGGAAAAATAAAGTTGTCTTCGTAAGCGGCATTTTCAACATCGTCCATCCGGGGCATCTTAGATTACTTCGATTTGCTTCAGAGCTCGGTGATTGCCTTATTGTTGGTGTGCATTCCAATGACATCGCCACTTCCGCCCGCATCTGTGAAGAGACCAGACTAGAGGGTGTCTCTGCTCTGTCATGGGTCGATTTTGTTTTTATTTTAACTGAGCCACCACAGCACTTTATTCAGGAAATGAAGCCTGCTGTTGTTGTGATGGGCAGTGAGCATGAAAGCAAGCATAATCCTGAGATGAGTGCGGTAGAAACATATGGTGGTGAGTTAATATTTGGCTCTGGGGATATCTCGTTCTCTTCTTTGGAGCTTTTACAGCATGAAACAGAACTCTTTAACAAATCTGATATAGTTAGACCTTCGAAATACATTGAAAATCACCAGATTACCGCTCATACCTTAAATGATGTAATCAATAAGTTTAGCGATCTAAAAGTATGCGTTATAGGTGAGCTAATTGTAGATGAATATGTTCAATGTGATCCGCTGGGTATGTCGCAAGAAGACCCGACCATAGTCGTTACACCGATTATGTCGAATAAGTTTATTGGTGGTGCGGGTATAGTCGCCGCTCACGCTCGGAGTCTTGGGGCAAAAGAAGTTCATTTCCTATCGGTTGTCGGAAATGATGAGGGCAAGACCTATTCAGAAAATACACTGGAAAGTTATAATGTAGAGTCAGCTCTTTTTGTTGATGAGAGTCGCCCGACAACTGTGAAAACGCGTTACCGGGTTGGCAATAAAACGATGCTCAGGGTCAACAACCTAAGACAGCATAAAATTAATACCAGGTTACAAGAGTATATTCTAGAGCACCTTGATCGGATTCTTAATCAAGTGGATCTGCTGATTTTTTCTGATTTTAACTATGGTGTTCTGCCCCAAGAATTGGTGGAACTCATTTCAGCAAGATGCAAAAAATTAGATGTAATGATGGTGGCTGACAGCCAGTCATCGTCTCAGGTTGGAGATGTATCCAGATTTAAAGATGTAAGTCTTTTAACCCCAACAGAACGTGAGGCAAGATTGGCTTTGGGAAATTTTGATGATGGCCTTGTGGTTCTAGCACAGAATTTACAAAAGAAATCCAATGCCGAGAACATTGTCATCACTCTGGGTGCTGAAGGGTTATTGGTGCACGCTGGAAACCCTGAAAAAACGGAGTGGAAAACAGACAATATAAACAGTCTGAACAAATCGCCAAAAGATACAGCGGGAGCAGGAGATTGCTTGCTTGCCTGTACGGCACTGGCGATTGCATCAGGCGCATCTATTTGGAAAAGCATCTATCTTGGCTCACTTGCGGCCGCCTGTCAGGTTGGACGCGTTGGGAACAGCCCACTTACAGCTGCTGAGCTGAGAGAACAGATTTAGTAACTATCAAGGAAGTTTGGAGCCGATTTTGCGAGCACTTTTGCTGGCGGCTGGTCTTGGTACAAGGTTAAAGCCGCTGACCACTTATATTCCAAAATGCTTGTCTCCAATAAGCAATCGGCCACTAATCGATTACTGGCTGGATACCCTTTTGAGGGGTGGCATAAGTGAGGTGTTAGTTAATACACATTATATGGCTGATATGGTGGAGCACTATATCAAGCACAGTTCTTGGCGCCATTCAGTGTCACTCGTTTTTGAAAAAGAGTTATTAGGTACAGCCGGCACTATTTTAAAAAATCGGCATTTCTTCGACCAAAAGCCATTTCTGGTAGCGCATGCTGACAATTTAACATTATTTGATCCCCAAAACTTTCAGCAAAAGCATTATAGCCGTCCAGAAGTTACAAGTTTAACTATGATGACTTTTGAGGCTGAACATCCTGAATTGTGTGGAGTTGTAGAGATTGACCAAAATCGCATTGTACAAAAATTCCACGAAAAAATTCAAAATCCACCGGGTAATTTGAGCAATGCAGCAGTCTATATTTTTGAGCCAACTGTAATAGATTTTATTGCCAAATTTCAGCGGGAGTTTATTGATCTCAGCACGGATATTATTCCCGAATATCTAGGAAAAATATTCACCTACCACAATGGAAAATATCACCGGGATATAGGTACATTGCAAAGTTGGCGAGCGGCAAATTTGGACTTTCCGATGCCAAAAGCGAGTCAAGAAAACGCCTCAGTCTGGGAAAATATGGGGAAAAATCATAGCAAGCTTCATAGAAACATCACTTCCTTTCTGTCTTGATAACTTTACGAATGTATCTTATCGGCGTTCTTTCTTACAACGAAGTTACGGGGCCGCATAAATTTAAGTGAATAACCAGATAATGCTAAGTGAGAAATTTTGACCCTCAAGATAAAGTTCTTTATACTCGGTATCATTTTTTGTTACTAATTAGACCTATTTTAAGAGAAGTTGGATGAAAATTCTCATCACAGGCGGGGCAGGCTTTATAGGCTCTGCTCTTGTTCGTCAGATCATTTCTACAACAGAACATGTGGTGTGTAACATAGATTCCTTAACCTATGCCGGGAGCTTGGAAACACTTCATAAATTTGCTCATTCACCGCGATATAAATTCATCCAAGCAGATATTACTAAGATTAAAATCTTGGAGAAAATTTTCCAAGATTTTATGCCAGACGCAGTGGTGCATTTAGCGGCAGAAACACATGTAGACCGCTCAGTTTCTGACCCTGAAATATTCATTTCCACGAATATTATCGGAACTTATAATCTGTTGGAAGTATCCAGAGCCTATTGGTCAACACTACACCCGGTTCAGAAAGAAAATTTTCGCTTTCAGCATATTTCGACTGACGAGGTCTATGGAAGTTTGGGCACTGAAGGAGTTTTTGTTGAATCGTCCCGGTACAATCCAAGCTCGCCTTATTCTGCCTCAAAAGCTAGTTCTGATCATTTGGTAAGGGCCTGGAACAAGACGTATGGTTTGCCAACTCTAATCACTAATTGTTCTAATAATTTTGGTCCCTTCCAATTTCCAGAGAAGTTGATACCGCTCATTATATCGAAAGCGATCAGTTTAAATCCTCTGCCCATTTATGGTGATGGCCAGCAAGTTAGAGACTGGTTATTTGTTGAGGATCATGCGCGGGCTCTTATGCAAATACTTCACCTTGGAAAGATAGGTGAGACCTACAACATAGGTGCACAAAATGAGAGGACTAATTTGGAGGTTGTTGAAGAAATTTGCTCAATTCTTGATTGCACATGCTCTCAACAGTTGGCCGAAGGTGGAAGTTATAGAGATTTGATTTCTTTCGTGCCAGATAGGCCTGGACATGATCACCGTTATGCGATTGACCCTTCAAAAATACAGAACGAAATTGGATGGTATCCACAAGAAACATTTGAGACAGGACTACGGAAAACAGTAGAGTGGTACTTACATAATTTGGACTGGACATTAACGGAAAACAAATCATAAGAATTTTAAATGAAAAATAGAAAGAAAATGAAGGGTATAATCTTGGCGGGCGGAAGTGGTTCTAGACTTTATCCGCTCACAAAGGTGGCTAGTAAGCAGTTGCAGGCGGTTTACGATAAACCAATGATATATTATCCGCTGACAACTCTAATGGCAGCCGGAATTGACGATATATGTATTGTAACAACACCTCATGACACCCAGCGTTTTCAGAGCCTCTTACACTCTGGCCAGCAATGGGGGATTAAATTAACTTTTTTAGAGCAGAAATGTCCTAGTGGGATTGCTGATGCGCTTCTGCTGACTGAAGAATTTGTTGGCAGGTCCAATTTTGCGATTATACTTGGAGATAATATTTTCTCTGGTGGATCTGATATCCCAAATGCCATTGATGAGTTTGAAAAGGGCGCAACTATTTTCGCCTATCATGTGCCTTTACCAACACGATACGGTGTGGTCGAATTCAATCAAGATATGCAGGCGATCTCTTTAGAAGAAAAACCATTGAGGCCAAAAAGTAATTTTGCCATTACGGGTTTGTATCTTTATGATCACACAGCGTTTTCACTTGCGAAATCATTAGTTCCCTCAAGTCGAGGAGAGCTTGAAATAACTGACCTGAACGTAAAATTCCTGAACGCAAATGAACTTAAAGTACATCGCCTCAGCAGGGGCTATGCTTGGCTGGATTCCGGAAATAGTGAATCTCTTCACGATGCCTCAAATTATATTGCAGCCATTGAAAAAAGACAGGGTATAAAAATCGGTTGTCCAGAAGAAGCTGCGTTGGTTAGAGGGTTTGTCAAAGCTAAGGACCTGATGAAAGACATTCAGCAAATGCCGGAATGTGACTATAAAAATTATATAAAAAGGGTGGCTGAAGATTTCGAAAAAGGGGAATTTTAATGTTGGATTTTATTCCCTATAACAAACCTCACTTAACGGGTGATGAATTTACCTTGGTTAAAGAGGCTATTGAACAAGGGCACTTGGCTGGGGATGGTTCCTATACAAAATTCTGTCAAGAAACTATTGAGGATTTTTGCGATAGTGACTTCGCCCTAATTACAAACTCTTGCACCGCCGCGCTAGAAACAGCGGCTATATTGGCTGATATCTCGCAAGGTGACGAAGTCATCATGCCCTCTTATACATTTTCATCAACTGCAAATGCGATTGTTCTTCGTGGGGGAGTTCCGGTATTCATTGATATCAGAGATGACACTCTGAACATGGACCAGAATTTATTAGAAACGGCACTTACAAAGAACACAAAAGCCATTATGCCTGTTCATTACGGTGGAGTAGCCTGTGAAATGGACACGATTATGCAGTTTTCTGATGAGCATCGATTACTTGTTATTGAAGATGCGGCGCAAGGATTTTTGTCCTCATATAAAGGCAAAGCCCTTGGGACTATTGGCGATTTTGGTTGCTTGAGTTTTCACGAAACCAAAAATATAATTTCCGGTGAAGGCGGCGCGCTGCTGTTAAAGGATGAAAACAAAAAGCTGCAAGCTGAAATAATTCGCGAAAAGGGTACAGATCGCAGCCAATTTATCCGAGGTGAAATCGACAAATATACATGGAATTCTGTTGGTTCGTCATATTTACCAAGCGAAATTGTTTCGGCATTTTTATTAGCGCAATTGAAACATGCAAAAGTGATAACTCAGAAGCGACTGGATATTTGGAATTATTATTTTAAAGCTTGTAAGCCATTAGAAGAATACGGTTTCCTGAGCCTGCCGTTCATCCCTAAAAATTGCACGCACAATGCGCATATTTTTTATGTGATTTTAGATGAGCGATTTGAGAGATCACAGATTATTTCTAAACTAAGGGAATTCGGTGTTCATACAGTCTCACATTATACCCCACTGCATAGCGCACCGGCAGGGCGTAAATATGGGCGGACGCCAGGGCCCATGCAGAAAACAATTAACGCTTCAAAGCAGATTATCCGCTTGCCCCTATGGGCTGGAATGACTATGCAGCAACAAGAGCAAGTGATTGAGTATCTGGCACTATCCTTAAAGAATGGGTAGGTTCTTGAAAGAAATCTATTTGTGTCGCATTGTTTATTTGTTGTCCCTTTACATACTGTGTTGTGAGGCTGGACTCATCACTCATAGTGCAAGCAGGAATTAATATTTTAATTTTGAATGGAATAGAAGCTCAAAGTGGGTAGGCAATGATTACAGTCATATTGAATGAATTTAAACGACAGCCATTCTTACTAAAGCAGATTGAGCATGTTCGGAATCAGACTGTTCCGGTAGAGGAAATACTCATTTGGAATAATGGAGATGGGTTTGATGGAAACACTCTACCAAGTGGAGCTGAGATAGCAAATAGTACAAAAAATTTTGGGGTCTGGGCCAGATTCGCCTATGCGCTGAATGCTCAGACACAATATATTTGTGTATTGGATGATGATACTTTTCCATCAGAAGGTTTTTTTGAAAGCTGTTTGAAGCAAATGGAAAGAGAGCCAGCTTTGCTAGGCGCGCGAGGGCTGCGATTTTTAAATCATAATCGCTATCATCCTTTTATTTCTTTTGGTTGGGATAACCCGAACGAAAACACTGAAATCGTAGATATTGTTGGTCACGCTTGGTTCTTTAAGCGTGAGTGGTTGAGCACATTTTGGAGAGAACAGCCGCCAGCTAAAGTCTCGCGTTTAATGGGTGAAGATATCCATTTTTCATATATGATGCAGAAATATATGGGCATCAAAACTATGGTTCCACCGCACCCAAAAGACAGCCAAAGAATTTGGGGTAGCTGCCCGGAAATGGGGCTAAAGCTTGGTATGTCTAATGAAGCTATTTCACAAAAAGAAGATGCATTGAAGAAGTTTGATAAAACTCTTCAGCGTTATACCGCTTTGGGGTTTAAGCTATGTATCGATAGCGATGGCATGGAGGAAAAGGCTCTTGTAATAGGACCTGGACTTTCAAGAGTGAAATTGTTGAAAGAATTCACCCGAAAATATCCTCGATTTGGTACCTTCGCTCGTTTTATTCAAAGCAAACTTATAAAATTGAATATACACATTTGAGAATTTGAAGTGACCTCGAAAAAAATATGCGTAGTTGTTGGTACACGCCCTGAAGCTATTAAAATGGCACCAGTCATTCTTGAATTTCAGAAGTTTCCAGAAAAATTCGATGTAACTGTATGTTGCACAGGTCAGCATAGCTCAATGCTGAGGTCAGCTTTATCATCTTTCGGAATTCAGGCGGATATAGACCTGAATGTTATGAAAGCAGGGCAAACATTATCAGAGTTGACAAGCCGTCTTTTGGTTGCCTTGGATGCTTTTCTCAGTGCAAATCGGCCGGACCTCATTCTTGTTCATGGAGATACAACATCTGCCATGGTTGGGGCGATTTCTGGATTTTATCACAGAATTGATGTCGGCCATGTGGAAGCTGGTTTGCGAACGCGGAATTTAAATTCCCCTTTTCCGGAAGAATATAATCGGAGTGTGATAGCTGTATCTGCGAAATATCATTTCGCTCCGACCGAAAACGCCAAGCTTAATTTACAAAAATGTGGAGTGGAAGCGAGGTCTGTTATCACAACCGGGAATACAGTTATTGATGCTCTTCTGACAATTAAAGATCTGTTGGAAAAAGATTCCCTCCAATCTGGCAAAATTCACGATCATCTTTACCAAGAGCTGGGATATGATTTAACCAGCAGGCCTTATATATTGGTGACAGCACATAGGCGGGAAAACTTTGGTATCGGTGTTGAAAATGTCTGCTCTAGTATAGCTCAGCTGGCGCAAAAAAATCTTAATTTTAATTTTATCTATCCTGTACATTTAAATCCAAATATCAAAACGGTTGTTGATAAGAAATTGAACAACATTCAAAATGTGTCGTTGATTGCTCCACAAGACTATATGCATTTTTGCTATTTATTAGATAAGTGTTATTTAGTGCTCACAGATAGCGGGGGCATACAAGAAGAAGCACCAGCGTTAGGTAAACCCGTTCTGGTAATGCGTGATACTAGTGAGCGCCCAGAGGCTATCCAAGCTGGTACTGCAAAACTTGTTACCAATGACAAGGAAAATATTATAAAAGAGACACAGTTGTTGATTGATAGCGAAGAAGACTATCTCATTATGTCTCAGGCGAGCAACCCGTTTGGTGATGGAACAGCGGCTCAAAAAATTGTTTCCTATTTAGACCAAACGCTTTAACTAGTAGCAACGCAAACCGCATTTCAGGAAAGAATAAATGGGTGGCTCCTACTGCCTATTCTTGTCGGCAAACTAGCTTTTTTCCTTAACACGGTCTGCCCCTTAATTTTTTGATATCGGGCTGACTTTTTATCGTCTTACTAGAAGAGGGCTGAGACAAACATTGAGTAATTTCGGTGAAAGACGTAGTTGGACTATTTTCCATCTGTTTATGGTCATTTGGACGCATGTTTCTTCAAGAGGTAAATTAAAGATTTTGCTTTTGGTGCCTTTTATGGTTGTCGCCTCTTTTGCAGAACTTTTCAGTTTAGCTATTTTTCCGGTCTATTTAGGCGTTCTCATTTCGCCAGACAATATCACCAAAGCGCCTGGTAGCGAGATCTTAGATTTCTTTTTTAACGGTGATGATCCAACTGCAAATGTGAAATTAATCACTCTTCTATTTTGTTTCTCTGTGGCAGTATCCTGTGTTTTTCGCGTATTGCTGTTAAACTTCAATACAAAAACCTTCATTAATATTGGTAATGAACTTTCTGTCAAAGTGTATGAGTTAATCATAAATCGGCCGTACAGCTTCTTTCTTAATATTAATTCAAGTGAAATACATGCCCTTATGTATAAGTCTAACGGGCTTTCCTCCAATGCTTTAGAGCCATTTTTTAATTCATTAATCTGTTTAGTGATAAGCATGTTCATATTTAGCGGCCTTTTGTATGTCGATGCGACAATTGCATTGTCTGCCGTGCTCATTCTTGGGTTAAGTTACTGTCTTATTATTTTTGTCATCAGGAAATTTATTGAAAAAAACAGTCATGTGATTGCGTTACGAAGAGGGCCGCTAACAAAAGTTATTCAAGAGAGTATAGGGGGTGTCAGAGAGGTTATATTGAGCAGTTCTCAAAATGTCTATTCAACTTTGTATAGAGACAATTTGGTGCCTATTCAGACGGCTGAGGGCAGGAATAAGGTGTATGGCGCCACCCCGAGAATTTTCATTGAAGCTTTTGGCATTATTGTGCTCTCAACGTTAGCCTATGTTGTTCATTCATCGGATCAGGAACAATTTTCATCTATTGTTCCGATACTTGCAACCGTTGCCCTCGGGTTCCATAAATTGTTGCCTCTAGCACAGCAGATTTACGCAAACGTCCTGATTGTGAAGGGAGCAAAGCAAAGTATTCAAGACTGTGTTGACGCCCTGCAACTTGAAGCCGTTTCATCCAATGGAACCGCCAGCGCTCAATATCCTCAAGAGGCCGTGCATTCACTGGAATTACGAGATGTCAGTTTTTGTTACCCTGATAGGCAGCAACTCGCCTTGCAAAACATCAGCTTCACTGTGGAACAAGGAAAATCGATTGGTTTTGTTGGCACATCGGGTGCTGGAAAAAGTACCTTGTTAGATGTCATTATGGGTTTTCTTGAACCAACCGCTGGTGACATTTGTGTGAACGGCGAAATTTTACATTCAGATAATCTTAATAAATGGTTTGCGAAGATAGCACACGTACCGCAATCCATATTTTTATTAGACGCCACAATTACTGAGAACATCGCTTTTGGCGTTCCAGAAAGTGATATAGATTGGGCAAAACTTAACGAAGCGGTCTCAATGGCATGCCTGAGTGATACCATAGATCTTCTACCTGAAGGTCTGAACACAAAATTAGGTGAACGCGGACTTAATTTATCTGGTGGTCAATGTCAGCGGGTAGGCATTGCAAGGGCTCTGTATCGTGGCGCGAAGCTATTGGTTCTTGACGAAGCAACCAGTGCCCTGGATCACGAAACAGAAATGAAAATTGTTGATAACATTAGAGCGCTGCAAAAGGACCTGATCATTGTTATAGTCGCGCACAGATTAAGCTCTTTGAAAAACTGTGATGAGATATATCGAATATCTGATGGTGGGCTGACGGTTGCCAATATTGAAGAACTGATAAAAAAGACAGTTTGATTTAGCAGTTTTACTATAGATTTAAGCGTTTCACTTGACCTGACTTAAAATCTACAATTAGTAGAATTTAAATACTATAAAAAATAAAAAAGTTGTATAAATCCATGTTCAAAATTTTGGCTTTGTTCAATAGACATATTTTTTCCAAAATAGCACGAATTGTTTTTTTGCTCTGTTTTGACAGATCAAAATATCGGTTTTTAGACACGAATCCGGCGGCCATCGGGCACCTTACTCTCGATGTAGATTGCTTTCTCAAAGAAAGGGCTCTTGGACTTCATACTTATACCGGAATTCTGCTGTGTCCCAAAAACAAAGTGGCCAACGATAGCCTTGTAGACTGCTGGGATACCTCTCAACATTTATGGATTATTAGAAATAATTTTATATGTTTTTTGTGTGACCATCTAAGGATTTTCAATGACACAAGGTTTGACTGCTCTGTATATCATGCCTTGAAAGGTCGGCCTTTTGAGGTGTTTAGAGTTGAAAATTTATGGAACGGAAGACCCCCCATTATCAAACTTTCATCATCTGTTGAACGTAAGGGGCGCGACGTCTTCAATTCACTGTTCCCAAAATATAAAGGTGAAAAAATTGCTCTGCTTCATTGCCGGGACTCTCAATATGATAAAAAGACGGGGAATGTGAACTTCTTTACGCAGAACCATCGTAATTCTAACATCGAATCTTATGACAGAATATTGCAGTTCCTCAAGGAAAAGGATTTTATTTGTATACGGATAGGAGACTATTCTGTGGAGGCTAAAGATGGAGGAAAATATACTGATATCTCCCATTTGAACAAAGACCAACGAGTTGCATTAGAATGTTATTTGGCCAGTATCCAATCTCTTTTTCTTGGCAGCAGCTCAGGTCCAGGGGGATATGCAATTATATGGAACAAGCCTCTTTTTGCGCTCAATATATTACCCTATAACAATATAAGGCGTGCGACCCGAAACAGTGTGGCTATTCCAAAGGCTCTTGAAAAAGACGGAAAAATCATTTCAGCAGCGGAGATTTTTTCAGAAGGTATCTACCGTTTCCATTATGATAGTGAATATCAAGAAAAAGCGATACAGCCCCTGCAAAACAAGCCAAATGAAGTGTTTGAAGATTTTTTGATGTTTTATGAGGTCTATGTGGAAAAGAACAAGGAAGCTTCAGTTCACGAAACCTTCTCAAAAATAAATAAAAAATACAAAGAACTTGTGAGAGACGACGCTGGTGACTTTTATGCGCAGAGTCAAATCGGAGCACATTTTATGCGTGAAATGAAAATTTTATAGGGCTGATGGAAAATCCTTAGCGATATATTTTCCTGAACCTTTTTGTTACATAACTGGACATATAGATTTCTAATGAGAATGCAAAAATAACGCAAAATGCATCAGACGTCATTGGATATCCAACAAAGATACAGGCGTATCTGACTCAGCGTTAATTTGGGAGAAAGCTGGTGGTCGTCGAAAATATTGTACTCATTCTTTCCGGACAAATCACACATAAAGAGCCGCATGGCTTATATTCTTTCTGGTCCAGATTTATTGAATTACAAAGAAAACTGCCCGCCGCATGTATGATTGACAATATTTTTGCTCATAGCTGGAATCCAGAATATGAGAGGCTAATAGAAATAACCTATAGTCCGCGCGCCAACACAAACGAAGCCAAACGCTGGTCGGATCAAAAATATGATAAGAATATCTGTCATGCACTTGATGAGATTAAATCGCGATCAAATGCGTTAAAGTTAGCTACAGAATGCCAGTCCTCGGACCATTTTTCTCGGGCTGTAATGGTTTCTTGGAACCTATCGGAAAAAGGCAATTATGAGACGGATGGGCTGGTATTTGATGATGGGCTGCCAAAGGAATGGACGTATTTGGCGTATCATTCACATGTAGATTACGGATATGCTTGTCACTGGATAATCTGCCCATGGAAACTGGCTCATACATTTACTGACTTTGATCAGTTCAGCAAGCGCAAAATAGAAGAGTTATCTCAGAATAAAAATTTCGTCACATCAATAAAACAATTCTTTCGAATGGTGAAAATTACTCTCTCTGATGTCTACAGTTCACATGTTTTTACAATTGGCAAATTATTATTTGACATGAGGAACAAGTCCTTGGCGACAAACAGGTTGTCAAGGCTAAGGTATAAATTGTTTGATAAATTACTAAAGACGTTCAACAAAGGCAGACTTAGCGAGGAAATTTCATATTACCAGTCTGAAAAGAATGAAGCAGAACTTACCTGGCCACCAAATCAACAACTGCAAAATTATTTATTTAAATTGTTCGCAAATGAAAGAGGGCTAAGAAATAACATTCGCTTTCTTCTTGCAAATGATTTTGAAACAGCAGTCAGTGCTGGAAAACTAATTTCACCGACCCCATATATTCTCGTCTGCAGCTCATGCTCAAAACCCAGCCTTCCTTTAGCGGAGAAGTTGTTTGCAGAATCACCTCTTCCGGTAAAGGCCGTTTACTTTGTTGTAGAGGACGCCGTGCATTATTTTTTCAATGAGGATGAAAAAATTGTTGAAGAAAGAAATCTTTCCTTTAATGGGTTGGGCTGTCCATCTTCTTTCAATGACATCCTTATTGAGTTGCAAAGGATTCACCCATCCAACCATCCAAGGATAGTGCTGAGCAATGTTGAACCATTTCTGGAGTGCGCTGACTGGCCTTATCTAAACGCCGTTCTGAAATACCTCATTTTCACAGACAGTGAATGTGGTGTTTTCGATACCTCAGAAGCAGGCGCTCCTAATAGCCATTTCCCGAATCTTGATTGTCATTCTGCAGATATATCTGCTTCGTTTTGTGCTGGAATTCTTACGTTGAATGCCGTCAATAAATTGTCTGAAGTATCAGTGGAAAGCTCAGATACGGGTGGTCCACACAGCCATAATTCAATAGTTTGGCCCTTCGATTTTTTCGCACATAAGGCCCCTCTATTTCAGCAAATTACCGCAGATGAGTGATATTTCTTGTGACACGCCAATATGTTCAAAATGCAAAAGACGATCTCGATAAACTTGCCTCGCTGGTTCATAACCATATGCCTTTCACTTTCGTTCGCTTCAGTGATGGTGAAATTGAGATATTGCGCAACAGAAAGCTAGTTATAGGAAATAATATAACTGAATTCAGAGGAAGAGTGTTTAACAATGATTTTCCAGAATTTGACAGAAAATATTTTGACCCTGATGTTGATATAGACTTGCGAAAGGATTTGCTATCAGCGGCAACTTTCTCTGATGAGAATTATTTCAAGGGAATTCCAACAGCCCATAATGATATGCTTGAAGAACGAGAGTTTCTGCTTCGTCTTAACGGCAGAAGATCTCATCAAATGACATTCGCAGATTTATTTTTAAATTCAAATTTTGTTTACGCGCGCACTTCATTCTTTCCTGTTATCATCGACTATTTTGAAAATATTTCTGTGGTAGGTAATTTTAGGTGCGAGCTTAGAGGTGAGTTGAAAAACGGGATTTTGTTTCCCATACCTGATAATTTGTTTTCTCAATATCATAACGTAAAAATGTCAACGATGTCGCTTCTTGAGAAGACCCCGAGAGCTGGACTCGTGCTTTCGTCAGCTTCATCGCTATCCAATATTCTTGGAAAAGAGCTACGGCAAATCCGACCTGATATAACATTTATCGACATTGGCACTGCTTTAAATGATCTTCTTGGTCTTCCTATGGGAACGCGCGCATATCATAAACTTATAAACCCGAGAGGGCTCAGGCAAAAATTTCAAGCGTGGAGATATAAACGGAAAAGAGAGTATAAAATTCGGTGGTGACGTCGGGATGACTGAAATGACCAATCCTATAACAAGCAAAGCTAATTCATAGGCTGGCCTGAATGGAGGGTTTTTTCATTGAGATTAACGTTAGTTTAAATTGAGTTTTAACCCACTTTTGTTTAATATACTTTCGGCGAGGGGTGGATTAAATTCGTCTGGCTTATAGTTAAGTTTTTTTGTTAAAGGGACAATCGTGATTATCATACAAACCCCCCTGCGTGTCAGTTTCCTTGGTGGGGGAACAGACTTTCCTGAATTCTTCGCTGAGAATGGCGGCGCTGTATTAGGTTCTTCTATTGATAAATATATCTACCACACGATTTCAAAATTCCCGTCTTGGCTCTTTGAGCACAATATTAGATTTTCCTATCGTAAGGTTGAGCAGGTAAAACATCTTGACGAGATTGAGCACACGCCTTTTAAAGAAATCCTAAGGGAATATGAGGTAAAAAGCGATATTGAAGTAAATCTAGCCTCTGACCTTCCCTCCTTTACCGGACTTGGTTCTTCTTCCTCTTTTACGGTCGGGTTAATCAAAGGTATATTAGCCCAAAAAGGGCAGTTTATTTCCCAAAAAGAGTTGGCTCTTGCTGCAATCAAAATAGAACGAGAGATTTTGAAAGAGAGTGTTGGCTTTCAAGACCAGGTCTTTGCTGCTTATGGCGGTTTAAATGTAATCCGATTTTCAGGGAGTAATGAATTTCATGTTGAACGCCTGCAAATCAGCGAGACAGTGCATGAACAGCTTAACGAAAATCTAATAATGATTTTTACTGGAGTGACACGGCGCGCCAATGACATTGAAAAAAAGAAGATCACCAACCTAAAGAATATAAAACCACAGCTCTATCAGATCTTGGGACTGGTTGAGGAAGGCCTCACCTGTCTTCATATAGGAAAGGATTTGGATGATTTCGGCCGGCTTCTACATGAGAATTGGGAGTTGAAGAAATCTTTAAGTGCGGACGTTTCTGATAGTCAAATTGACGATATTTACGAGAAGGGCTTAAAGCATGGAGCGTTGGGAGGTAAAATCTTGGGTGCAGGCGGGGGCGGTTTTCTACTTTTTTACGTGCCAAAGAATAAGCAGTCCGAATTCCGTAAAGAATTTTCTGAGATGCATGAAGTAAAAATCAAGTTGAATGCGCATGGAAGTGCGGTTATTCATTCGTAGACTTTAGTAGCAAGCTTTGCAGGAGACTTAATCTTGAATATTTTATTAACTGGTGGGGCGGGTTATATCGGGTCCGTTCTCGTGCCAAAATTGCTTGAAATTGGTCATTCTGTAACTGTTATCGACAACTTCAAATATCGGCAACCTTCGCTTGTCGATGCCTGCGCATATGAGAAATTTTCAATTGTCAGGGGGGATGCTCGTGACCCATCTCTTTTGAGACAGCACGTGTCAGTTGCGGATACCATAATTCCTCTCGCTGCTATAGTTGGCGCCCCTCTTTGCGATGCCGATCAAGTCGCTGCAAAAACACTGAATGCTGATGCAATCGAGACCCTAGTTTCTCTGGTTTCCAAAGATCAACAGATTATTATGCCAGTGAGCAATTCTGGTTATGGAGTAGGAGAGCATGGCAGCTTTTGTACGGAAGAATCACCACTGAAACCTATTTCACTTTATGGAAGAACAAAGGTGGCTGCTGAAGAAATGGTGCTTGAACGCGAAAACAGCATTTCATTTCGGTTGGCAACAGTCTTTGGAATGTCGCCAAGGATGAGAACGGATTTGTTGGTTAACGACTTTGTCTACAGAGCTGTTAAAGATAGGTTCATTGTTATTTTTGAAGGTCATTTTAAAAGGAATTACATCCATATTCAGGATGTTGCCAATGTATTTCTACACAGTCTTGTGAATTTCAACACAATGAAGGGTAAAGCCTACAATGTTGGGCTAGAAGATGCCAATCTATCAAAAGTAGAACTTGCCCAAAAAATTCAGAAATATGTCGGTGACTTCCAATATTTTGAAGCGCCAATTGGGGAAGATCCAGACAAAAGAGATTATATCGTATCAAATAAGAGAATTTTAGATACTGGTTTTAGACCTTTACATACTCTTGATATGGGGATTCAAGAGCTATGTAAGGGCTACAGTATATTAACAGACAGAATTTTTGGAAATTTTTGATTGGTTCTAAACTATGGCGACCTGTCTAATACTTGCCGGTGGTTTTGGAACGCGTGTCAAAGAGGTGTTGGGAGATACACCCAAACCACTTGCGACGGTCAATGGAAAACCTTTTTTGTTTTGGATTGCTCAATCGCTTCATCATTATGGGTTTGACAGGCTAATATTCCTGGCTCATTTCGAAGCTAGAAAAATCATTGAATTTGCGCATAACCTTGATTTTCCGGACATCAAAATTGAAGTAATCGTTGAAGAACAGCCATTAGGTACTGCTGGTTCAGTTGTTAATGCACTGGAAAAACTACCGGATATTGAAAATGATTTATTCATTATAAACGGAGATTCAATCATAATTACGGATCTTAAAATTTTATCATCTCAGATGTCTGTAAATTCAGAGTTCTCCCTATTTGGTATAGAAATGGATGATTGTTCGAGATACGGAACCTTGGAAATAAACGCGGAGGGGGATTTGGTTAAATTCAATGAAAAGAGCCATGCTGTATCCGGCATTATTAACAGCGGAATATATTACACCGCTAAAGCATTTTTCAAAAAACTGGCATCTTCTAAATTGCCTCTTTCACTTGAATATGATTTTATTCCCAATTTGCTCCAAAGCGGTCATAATGTGAAGGTGGTAACAAAGGAAAATATTCCATTTATCGATATAGGGACTTACTCCTCCCTTGCTGAGGCAGATGGCTTCATAAAAAAGCATTTTACGAAAAGAAAGATGGATTTTCATGGCGACACTGAATGAATGCAGAATTTGCAGTGGATCTGAGCTCGTCCCCGTTATCGATCTTGGCGTGCAGCCATGGGCGAATAACTTTCTGAC
>MDTG01150360.1_pt1 | contig 18714 bp, 6 predicted proteins | sample 811421 | NCBI WGS metagenome assembly MDTG01 (sample SAMN05326645, study PRJNA326480) | marine metagenome | isolation source: seawater | place: Pacific Ocean: South East | collected 2011
CCGATTCAAATTTCTTAACAGCTAGTAAAACCATTACACTGATTGTTGATAAAGCTAATCCTAATATCAATTTCCCAGATTTAACAATAACATATGGTGATCCAGATTTTACTGTAACAGCTACTTCAAGTAGTACAGGAAGCTTTACATATTTAATTGATGATCCAAGAGTTGCAAAATTAAGTCAATCAAACACTTTAAATGTAATTCCTTCACCAAATAAAGGAAAAATAAAAAATTCATTGGGTTTAACCTCACCTTTATTATCTACAAGTGGTTCAGGTTCAACCACAATTAGTGCCCTTCAAGCTGAAGACGCCAATTACAAATCAGGAACAGCTACTATGACACTAACTGTTCTTAAAAATAACTTACTCAATGTTGATTGGTATTCCACCTCTACAATAACTAGGACTTTTGGTATACCTCCTTTTGAAATTATTGATCCTAATGTGCCGTCAGATTATAGTGGGGTATTTAATTTTAGGTCCTCAGATTCCTCAATTGCAAGTATTTCGTCAAGAGATGTTCAAATTAATGGAGTCGGGACTGTTACATTATTTGCTGACATACCAGCGGATGAAAATTATGAAGCAAAAACGGTAACAGTAATATTAGAAGTTCTCAAAGCTAACCAGTCGATAATTATTGATCCACTACCCCAAACAGTATTAAAGGATTTTGCATCTCTAACTGTTTCTGCAATATCTACCTCAGGAGCCCCAGTAATAATTTCTATAGCAAGTGGTTCAGCTGCAGATTTATCAGGTACAGTAGGAAATTATATTTTATCAAATATTGATACTTCTGGAATAGTAACACTTACTTTCACAACTGATGCCTCAGCACATCCAAATTATAATTCAGAAACAGTAATATTAGTAATTGATGTTTCAAAATTCAATCAAAATATTACGATTAACCCTTCTGGTTCTGAATTCATCTATTTCGAAGAAAATTTAGTATATCAAATTGATGCCTTCAGTGATCAATCATTTAATTTAAACTACGAAATAATTTCTGGAATTAATGCTATTATAAATGGTAGTGATTTAAATGTTTTTGACATTGGAGAGTTGAAAATTAGAGTTAGTCATCCGGGAAATAACGACTACAATCCTGCAAGTCAAACAAAAATAATTACTGTATTGCAAGGGTTTACAACACTATCAGATTTCATTATACCAGATAAGTTAATTTCGGACAATGAATTTATCATTCCACCACCAAATTCAAATAGATCAGGTGTTATAAGATACTTCAGCAGTGATACAGATATCGCTGAAATAAGAGGCAATAAAATAATTATAAAAGGCATCGGTTCATGCAGTATAACAGCTGTTATGCGTGGGACTCCTCAATTTAAGTCAGCTTCAATAAGCGCTAATTTTACAGTAAATGATACTGACTTTGATTCTGATGGAATTGGAGATTCCGAGGATGAAGATGATGATAATGATGGAGTGAATGATCAGCAAGAATTACAGAATGGCACTGATCCTTATAATATTGATACAGATAATGACTTACTTGAAGATGGAGATGAAAATAAAATCGGCACTGATCCAAATGATAGAGACACTGATAATGATGGAATTATAGATGGACTTGATGCATTCCCATTAGATCCAAATGAGTCTGTTGATACTGATGGTGATGGTATTGGAGACAACTCAGATAATGATGCAAATGATGATGGCTTTATAGATGGTGAAATCTTTGTTTCTGGGCTTGTAACACCTGGAGTAATTGGAAATGAAGCAACATGGAAAATAATGAATATAGAGAACTATCCAAATGCTAAAGTTTCAATCTATAATAGAAATGGATTTCAGGTCTACACAAAAATTAATTACCAAAATGATTGGGCAGGAACCTATAATGAAACTGGAAATCTTCTACCAGCAGGATCATATTATTACAGAATAGAGGTGCCTAGAATGAATGAAATTATTGAAGGATGGCTCTATTTGACATATTAATTGAAAATTCCTTAATCGAAATTGTTTTTTCAATCAATTAGTTCTAAAAGAATATACCCCTGAACTAGAACTATTACCAGCAGAATCAATAGCTAAAACTTTCCAATAATAAATAGTATTGTTTTCTACCTCAACCTCAACTGATGTTTCATCGGCTTGATAGTTTACAGTTTCAATTAGTTTTGAAGCATTGTTATCATCTAGATAAACTTCAAATCTTTTAAGATCTCCATCTACATCAGATGCGGTCCAGTTAAGTGTAATCAAATTATTGACTCCAGGGGTGACATTAGAGCCTGATCTCGGAGACAATAGTTCAGCTGGGAAAGGAGCATAATTTACTACTGCATCGCCAGCTAAATAGAACTTCCACTGTTCACTTTCTGAAGGTGTAGATCCAATCTCACCAATACTTTTAACTTTCCATGAATATGGTTCTGCTTTTGATAAAGTAATAGTCGATTGGTTCAGATTACTAGAGAATTTTTGATTAGTCTGAGTAGATAAGTTAGTTACTATTACTTCATAAGAAATTACATTTTGTGCTGTTGTCCATGAGAATCTTACTTCACTCTGAGAATCATTAATTGAAATTCCATCCAAGCATGTTTCATTATTGGCTGGGGATAGTAAATTTACAGCCTGGGGATTTAAAATTTCTGGCTCCACTACTTCTTTTGCACAAGTCACAAAAATTAGTACCCAATAAAAAATTAAACTTTTTCTCATATCTATTTTTTAATTACTTGTATAGATTGATTTAAAGTCGCTCCATTTATTTTTACTATATAAACTCCCTGTTTATAATTTTCCGTTTGTAGTCTATAAGACCTTGTATATAATGGAAGATTAATTTGTCTATAATCAATTAATTTTCCATTTACAGAATACACTCCAATTTCAATAAAACTATCATTACCTCCAAAATATAGGTCCAAATAGTTATCAAATGGGTTAGGGGTATATTTTACATCAAATGAGTTAAGGTAGGTATCTTCAAATAAACCTTGACATTCAATTCCAGTTGATATGGATATATAATTAATACCTTTTTCTAATGTCACGGTATATTTACTGCTATTTGTTTGTGTTGTCTTACCGTTGTGAAGAATAGTATAGGAATTTCCTCCACTCAAATCATAAGTTACTGATTGTTTTGATTTACTGTATAGCCCGTTTACTTCAAGTGATCTTGGCTCTGATATAGTTATTTCAAAACATCTTTGAAATTCTAAATAGCTAACCCCATCAATGGTTATACAAATAGAGTAGACCCCAGCAGAAAGTTTCTCTAAACTCCAACTATTACTTGAAAAACTATCTGTCTTATTGAGTGCGCCGCTAACTGAAATATTATAAGTTATTGAAGTATCCTCAACATCCAAGCGTATTGAATTCTCTCCAGCACACTTCTCAGTCTTAGAAAGTCTAAAGTTATTTGGTGGTAAATAATAAATTAAACATCCATTTAAATCTACTAATTCACCAAGTGGTGTATCCGGACAAGTATCAAATGGATTCCAAACCCCATCATGATCAAAATCATCAGATACATCGCCAACTCCATCTCCATCTTCATCAGTTTGATCAGGGTTTGAAACTAAAGGACTATTGTCAAAAATATCAACAATTCCGTCACCATCAGTATCATCTGTTGGTAATGTAGGAAGTGATTGGAGCTCTAAAGCTTTTTTACCGCCCTCGGGAACTTGAATATTAGTTTGGGTGACTGAAATTGGAACTTCGGGTTGACCATCTGCAGTATTAACATATTCAATATCCACTTCATAAATGTTGTCCCCATTTGCATCTCCAGGAGGGTCAAAAACTGGTGGATTTATAAATTCAAGATAATCCTCATTTTCATCCTCAATATCATCATTACTTTTCTGTTCACCTTTTGAGGCTGATGTAATTTTAAATTTTCCTGCATCAGCTCCACCTTTTATTCTTTTTTTAACTTTCCATTTTCCAACATTCTTATTATGAGGATTGAAATATCTACGGTGGTCCACCTTTCCTCCAAATTCGTCATCAGGCTGATCAAAAATTGATATGAAAAATGAGGTAGAATATTTGGCATTAGGTATATCTATTACACTGAATATGCCATTTTCAAAAGCTGAAGATTCGTTTGTGACAGCTGTTATTTTAAAAGGGTGGTTTTGAATTTCTTCAAAATCTAATTCTCTAATTGTGCGAATTTCATTTCCTAGCAATTCCAAATAACCGTCTCCTAATAAACTTATTTGGACTGACCCCCCAAGTGGATCAGTTGCAGTAACTTTAGCAACAATAGTTCCTATTTCAGCATCCTCATCTACTTCAAAATATTCGATTAAAATTTTAGGTTCAGGATTTTCTTCAATTTTAATTGTGACTGATAAATCTACTTCGTTTTCAGCATCTTTTATTGTAAATTTAAGTTGAGCACCATTATATTGGGAATCAAACAGCAGAGCGTTACTATTTAAAACTGTTATTTTTCCTGCTTCATCAATTTTCAAAACATTATCAAAAATATCCTTCCGATTAATAAATGTTAATTTTTCACCCTCATAATCAATTGCTTCAATCTCAGCTATAATTGCTCCACTTATGGGTTTTTCGGCAAAAACTATTTCATTTGTTAAAAGAACTGGAATTTCGTTTTCAGTATCACACTCATCTCCAATACCATCGCCATCTTTATCTGACTGGTCTGGATTTGGAGTCTTTGGGCAGTTATCAAACAAGTCTACAACTCCGTCTTCATCAGTATCCCTTTGATCAGGTCCACATCCTTTTTCATCAATTTCTAGATTAATCAAAGTACTATTTGGACGATCTAAAATTGTACTGCTTGAATTAGCAGAGACCGATACGGAAGTCAAAAGATTAATTGTATCATTAGAAATAATAGAGCTGTCAGAATTTAATTTAGGCGAAATGTATGGTTTAGTATCTGGACACTTATCTAAATCATCATAAACCCCATCTCCATCAGTATCCTTTTGATTTAAAGCACAGCCTTTTTCATCAACTTTTAATCCACCTGCTGTACTAGGGCAATCATCAATAATATCCTGTATTCCATCTTCGTCTTGATCAGAAAATAATAACAAAACTGCTTTGCTTTTTCCTTTACTATCAGCTACTTCATAAACAAAAATAATATCTTGATTGCTAGAAACTTTTTTTGGAATAAATTCAGCAGAATAGCTACCATCATTGTTATCTACTGTATTTAACTCTCCCATAGGGCCAAATATTTTTACTTGATATCCTCCTTCAAAAAAGTTTTGCCCTAAGCTGTCTTTTGCTTGTAAACGAATTTTTGCTATTTTTTTTGAATCAGGTATCATATCTGTTGGAATAACACTGAGGATTGACCTTTCAGTTGATATATTACCTGAAACCGGTGGTTTCAACTGAAATGAGTTTTTATCATTTATTAATTTATTTCCATTGATGTCTAGAACTGAAGAAGAATTTGTTGCAGAAATTTCATATACTTCTTTGCCTGTTGGTTTTATTGCTAAAGCACTAAAATTTAATCTGACAGTTTTTTCACCTCCAGAAAGAGATCCTTCGGATGGGGTGGTTATATTATCAAACTTCAAATCATATTTTGGCCCAGAAATTTGGGATAAAATAAAACTAGAGCTAGTTACAGATGATGTTGGAGATACTGATCCATAAATTCCTTCATTAAAAGTTACATCGATGTATTTATTTTGATCCTTTATTTTAATTTCGATTATTTGTGGTCCTTGTTTATCATTCAATGATACTGTATTACTTTGTGATGCAGATATATCAACCTGATCTCCTTTACTATCAAAAATTGAATTCACAACTGGTTTAACAGTTAAAATCTCCTTACCTGATGCTATGCCATTCAAAGAAAAATTTAAAAGAAAAGTCAAAGTCCCACTATTTGTAACCGAACTTGGTGATGAACTTGATAAGTTAGCACTTCCTCCAGAAATGCTTAATTCAAAATCATCTGGCTCCAATGATACTCCTGAACCAGAATTAGTTTTATAAACCTGCTCACTAAATGTAATTGCAGCCTGAGAATTATTATTATTGACGGTTAAATTAGTTATTGTTGGTTTGGTATTATTTAAGTTGACGGTGTTAGAATTTTGAGAAGTTATAGAAAAATTATTAACTACATCTACAAGTTTTTTATTCTTTGGTGTAACTGTAATTAATTCATTTCCATCTGGAGATCTATTAACTGAGATTCCAAATAAATATTTAGTATTATCTGAGTTTGAATTGAAAGTAACCTGGTTAATAGTTATACTAGCTGTTCCTCCACTTGAACTAACATTGAAATAATCAGATACATTAGAAATTGAATAACTATCACTTGATACACCAAATAAGTAAGTTGCTTCTGTAAACTTTAGTGTGAGTTCACTGTTAGAATTGTTTATTGATAATGATTCTATCTCGGAGGGAGTATTATCAATATTGAAGTTTAAACTATTACTACCAGAATATCTGTTTCCAGCCAAATCTGTTCCTGATACAGTAGCTGTAACCAATCCATTAAATGTTGAAGATACTACCCAAGGATATATCCAGATATTTGAGGTAGAAGATGCCGTCATGGCAACATTTGAAAGTAATCCTGAAATACTGATTGTTGGTGTTACTGCCATAGATTCATTAAAATTAGCTGTTATAGTTACTGTTTTATTTTCAGCATATTTTAATTTTACATAAAGTCGCTTTACAATACCAACACATGGATCTCCAAAAATTCCATTTGAAGCTGTCATTGTAAAAGAACTTTTTCCCACAGCTAATTGTTGTATTTTTGCCACACTTGTACTTGCATGACAATTTCCTAATTGGTAATTACCAGATGATCCAGTTGGTAAACCATATGATGCAAAATCAACCCCTGTAAATAATTCTCCATTTGGTGTACTAACAGTAATTGACCCTCTGTGTTCAATTACTTCTGCATATACAAAATCTGATGATCCAGCCACTATATTATCAGAGTCGGTGTCAGTTAGAGTAACAGTGGGTACTGTAGAATCTATTGTAAATGTAATGGCTTGATTTCCTGCTACATAAGTATTCCCTGCTAGATCTGTTCCTGAAACTGTCACCGAATAAGTTCCATCAGAAGGGGCCCCACCACTATCTATATCCCAGGTATACGTATAACTATTTGTACCACTAATCTGAGTTAGTTGTGCATTGTTTATAGGAGTTCCAGAGATAGAAATAGCAGGTATTGCTGTCATGGCTTCATTAAAGACTGCTGTTATAGTAACTGTGTCAGATGAAGATAGGAAGTTATTAGTATCTGTATCAATAAGGGTTACTGTCGGAGCAGTATTATCTAATTTTATAGTGATACTTTCTGTTCCAACATAATTATTCCCAGCCAGATCAGAGCCTGTAATGGTCACAGTATAGCTTCCTGCAGAGACTCCAGAGGTATTCCAAGCATAGGTCCATGTTGTGCTATTTGTAGCAGTAAGAACTACATTATTTACTGCTGATCCTATTGTCATTCTTGGGCTTGAGGCCATAGCCTCATTAAAATTGGCTGTTACAGTTATATTGTCTCCAGGCTTTATTGCGTTGTCACTATCATTAGTTGAAATAGTGACTGTTGGAGTTGATGAATCTACAGTAAAATTGATTTTTTGAGAACCTGCTACATAGACATTTCTACTTGAATCTAAGCCACTTACTGTTGCAGCATAAACTCCCGTGGAAAGTGTTCCTGAAGAGGTGTCCCAACTGTAGGTATAAGAATTAGTACTAGAAATTTGAGTCATAACAGCATTGTTTATTATTCCTGTTACAGAGATTGTTGGGGTAGCAGTCATTGATTCAGAAAAGCCAGCTGTGATTGTTACCGTCTGAGAAATAGATAACAAGTTGTCAGCATCAGTATCAGAAAGTATAACTGTTGGTGATATATTATCTATAAAATAAGTTACGCTATTAGTCCCACTATAAGAATTCCCTGCCAAATCTGTACCAGTGACAGTGGCAGTTACTTGACCATTGAATGTATTGGGGACATTCCAATTGTAATACCATATAGAAGTTGTAGAGGCAGTCATTGTTGAGTTAGTTACCTGACCACTAATAGTAATTTTTGGACTTGAAGACATCGCCTCATTAAAAGTTGATATTATTCTTACAGTATCAGATCCATTTAGATTATTTGTTGAGATGTTATCAGTTAAAGTAACCGTCGGCGGGCTTGTATCGAGTCCATTTAATTGAGATACCAAAAGAGCTTTATTATAATATTTTATTGACTGAATATATCCATAGAATAAATCATCAGGCCCAGTACTGCCTTTATATGAATTAGCTTCAACACCATTGCCAACATATCCATATCGAGGAGTTTCACCATCAACATGATTTGAAATAGGTTTATAACTACTAGTGTCGGTGTAAATAAGAGTGCCGTCAATATAGTATTTTAACCCTCCTGTTTGATTAGCTTTGAAAGTTACAGCCACATTATGCCATTGATTATCTCTTAAATCTAAGCTTTGATTAACTGCATAAGAGTCATGAGTCCCATCAGTATTAGTAAAATGAAAAGCTAATTTCCCTTTTTTTGATGAACTGCTATAATCTGACCCAACTGAAAAGCGGAAGACTGATGATCTATCAAAAGAAAAAATAATTCTCTGATCATCATTCCCTCCTCTAGAAATTGAGGTTGTAGGAATTTTTATCCTTGCAAAGATTGTGAGCTCTTCTAACTTATCTGTATCTCCACTTACATATTTCAGTCCTGAAATAGCAATCCCTTTTCCACTTCTTTCAACATTTCCATTAAAAAATAATGCTTTTTCGTTAGCATTATAGTAAATATAATCAGTGCCTCTAATTTCACCATGATAGCCATTTCCACTTAAATCATTTACACTCTTATTACTCTCTGAAGTAGTTTGTCCATTGTATGAGTTGGTATTTGAAATATCATAGTGGATTAGTAAATTATTATCTAGGCTTATTTTCTTGTTAATATTAACTGAATTTCCTGCTTTATCATAAATGTTGTTTTCAGCTATTGAAATTGTTAAAGTTTCTGCTCCAGTAGCAAATCCAACAATTGGTATTGATAAATTATAAGTGTTTCCTGACTTTGAAATACTTGATGGATTTGACCCGGATAAACTATTATCTGAGCCTCCTGAAAGAGAAAGTGAAAAATCTGAAGTTTTTAATGTGTTGGTTCCAGAACCATTTAAATAATCTGTATAGACCTCTTCACTAAATGTAAGGCTTACACCAAGATTATCTTGACTTATTGAAGATCCAGAAATTTGAAATGGAGTATTATCCACAGAAAAGGTTATACTTTGTGTGCCTGCTGTATAGGCATTTCCAGCAAGGTCAGTTCCGCTTACGGTAGCAGCATAGGTTCCTGAAGAGATTGTGCCTGAAGAAGTATCCCACCTGTAGGTATAAGAATTTGTCCCCGATATTTGGTTCATAATAACATTAGTAACTATCCCTGTAATTGAAAAAGTTGGAGTAGCAGTCATCGGTTCAGAAAAGCCAGCTGTGATAGTTACAACTTGGGAAAGATTAACAATATTATCAGCTTCTGTATCATTAAGGATTACCGTAGGTGAAACTGAGTCTGAATTTTTCCATTGATAAGAACCATTTAGAGTTCCATTTATTGAATTTCCACTAGAGTCATTTGCTGTGGATCCTTGGCCTTCATTTAACTTATAATAAAGCTTCAAATTAGAATTTGTGTTGAGAACTGCATTTTTATTGTAATTTATTTCACTTTGAGTCCTTTCTGAATCCCAAAAGCGAATATCACTCATTTCACCATCAAAAAAATTAGTTGGATTGTTACTTCCATTCCAAATACTTGCTCCAACTCCAATTGGATTAGTTGTAGAAGTTAGCCCTCGACCACTAGAAGTCCAGTTTACTGAATTATTTACATTACCGTTTATATAAATTCGTATTCTTCCATTAGATCTTGAATTTGTAAATGCCACATGGTACCAAGTACCAGTTGAAATTGTTGACGATGATCTAACTTGTGGCCAATTTCCATACCAATCTCTTCTGAATCTACCTTCTAGGTAAAGTGATCCGTTTATATTTAAAACGTATAAACTCCAATCATTTTTTTTTGAAAAAATATAATCTCTATTTGCTGCAGTATTATTTCCAGAGGATGAACCATTAGGAGGTGCATTTTCAACTTTTATCCAAGCTTCAAGAGTAAATTTATCTGAATCAAATTTGAGATCGTTTGAAGAGGGTACTACAATATAAGATGATGATCCATTAAATTTTAGGTTTTTTGAATAATTTGTATTTTGAGATAAAGCATAAAAAGAGTTTAGCATGATAAATAAAACTGACCACGCCAAATAAATAAATCGATATTTTTTTATTAATCTCAAAAACTCTTAAATTAATTTAGATAAAAAAGTCAAAAAAAGATTGTCAATTATTTTACATTGACAATGCTTATTTTGACCAATAGATTTTAAATTAATCTCTACCCTCAAAATTACAATTTTTATAATTAATCAATTGATTTATAGTATTTAATAAAAAATAAGGAATTTTAATCCAAACAAAAAAAGCCCTCCATTTACTGGAAAGCTTCTCATTAGTCGCTAGAAAGAGTCAATTCTCTTAATAACAACACACAACTTCTTTGTATATCTAAATATTAAGGCTTTAAGAATATTCTCATACAAGCCTTAACTGGTTAATCGGCTGTAAATTTACTAAAAATTAAAACTAATCGTTACAATAAAATGTTTATTATTTTATAATCTGTACATACAACTCTAATTCAAAATAAGCTAAGCAGATATTTTTATCTTTAGTGTATGAATAAAAAATTACTTATACTTTTTCCATTTTTAATTATATTTTTTGGTGGATTCTGTCTTTTTATTTCATGTTCACCCCATTCTGACAAATTGATTTTGAATAGAAAAGAATATAAGGATAAATTGATGGGATTCTGGTTAGGTGGATGCATTGCTAACTGGACAGGTCTTCCCACTGAGAATCAACGAACAGGTTTTCCTTTTTTTACAGACTCTGATTTTGGAAAAGGGAAGTTTAACTATGTTCTTGATCAGAATCCTTGGGGGGCAGATGATGATACTGACATAGAATATATTTATCAGTATGCAATTGAAAAATTTGATAATCCTATGCTTAGCGGTTCTCAAATTAGTTCAGTCTGGCAAGATCATATTGGATTACCAAATCTTTGGGTTTCAAATTTAGCTGCCTTAGGTCAAATGCAAAATGGTGCTATACCGCCTGAAACTTCTTTGCCCAAAAATAATCCTATGTGGGATATGATTGATGCACAACTTACAACTGAAATTTTTGGCACACTTGCACCGGGTCGTCCAAACATAGCTTTGGACATGGCTTATCTGCCAATTAGAACAACAGCATATCTTCATTCAAAATGGGCGTCTGAATTTTATATAATAATGCATTCACTGGCTGTTTTAATTGACAAATCTAAATCAAGAAAAGAGAATATATTATGGCTAGCTGAAAAAGCTCGAAAACGAATACCAGATTGGTCTTACATAGCAGACATGTATGATTTTGTGAAATCTGAATATGATTCAAATCCTGATAAGGATAATTGGGAACTGACACGTGACAAAGTAGCAAGAAGGTATCAATATGAAGAAAATGCAGGATATAAATACAAATACCCTTGGGACTCAGGAATAAACTTTGCCGCTTCAATGATCAGCTTATTTTATGGGGAAGGAGATTATAAAAAGACAATTCGAATTGGTTGTATGAGCGGTTGGGACTCTGACAATCCAACATCGACATGGGGAGGTCTTTTAGGTTTACTTTACGGTCATAAAGAACTTCAAAAACATTTTAATAAAACAGATTTTTCAGGTTTTTATAATATCAGTCGAACAAGATATAATTTACCTCTTTTAGTTGATAATTTTGATGATATAGCAGAGCGAGGACTCAAAATAATTGATAAAGTAGTTGTTGAATATATGGATGGGTCAAAGGAAAAAAATAATTGGGTTATTCCTTTGTTAAATGTTGAAATTCCAAAAGATGATATTCAGAAAACTTTTATTAGTTGGGAAACAATAGAGGATAATGACAGAAGATGGGATTTCCAAGGATTTTACACAAAAGAAAAACAGTGGAATGCATCAGGAGCTACTCTAACTTTTGGTTATGAAAATTGTAAAGCTGAAATTTCTTTTGAAGGAACAGCTGTTCAATATTATGCATATAAGAGTCATAAAGGAGGTAATGTCCAAATAATTCTTGATGGGAAAGATTATGGAGAATTTAGTTTAAAAAATGAATCATCTGTACATGGTCAGTATTATGTTAAAATATTTGAAAAATTAAACCTATTACCCAATAAACATAAACTCCAGATTATTGGTGATTCCTATAAAAGCGAAAAAACTATAGATATGTTGTCATTCATTCCATTAGCCTCACCTCTCAAAATTAAATAGAATAAATCGCTTTAAATTTGAGTTTTGTCTATCTTAAAATTAATTGCAGAGATATTGCTTTCCATTCTCCTGTTTATTCGCTCAAAAAATATTTATTCTTATTTTTTCACCTCAGTAAAAACAAACCCCCACTAGTAGCAGGGGTTTAAAAAAAATATGGTGCGGTCTGGACGGGACTCGAACCCGCGACCCCATGCGTGACAGGCATGTATTCTAACCAACTGAACTACCAGACCTCATTTGGCTTGTGCAAATATAAGCTGCATTTTGAATTTGTCAAACAATTCTAAACAAAAAGCAAAATCCTACAATTCAGCCTCTATAGCACTAGCATAAGTAGCTTTAGGAGAGACTCCCACATGTCGTCCAATTAATTCGCCCTTATTAAATACTAATACTGTTGGGATATTTCGTACTCCATATTTTGCAGCAAATTCCTGGTTAGCGTCAACATCAACTTTTCCTACTATAGCTTTTCCCTCGAAGTCCTCACTTAATTCTTCGATAATAGGACCAACCATTCGACAAGGGCCGCACCAAGCTGCCCAAAAATCGACTAAAACAGGCTTATCTGATTTTAAAACAATATCCTCAAAAGTTGCATCTGTAATTTCTAATGCCATGATTTAAAATTTAAAATTCAAAAATAACTAATTTTCAATCGAGAGATCAACTCTTTAATCAAATTTACTTATCTCAAAATGTAATTTAATAATAGGTTTAATTTATTCTATAAAACCATTCTTGTGTGTCCAACTCAGACAACAATTCTGGTGTAATTTTAATTTTTTGTTTTTTACTATTTAAGGTAAGTTTTACCTTTTTTTCAGTGTCATACACATTAAAATATAAAGGTTTGTCTCCCTTAAAACCTTGCAAGTAATCTTGTAAGGATTCTACTTTTTCTTTTTTTAGTTGATTAATATTCAATTGTAATGTAAGTTTTTTAGAATTGTTTTCAATAACATTTTGAAGCATTTCAAAACTTAAATAATGCATTCTTGGAGAACCTAATTTACCTGTTTCAGAATTAGTCCAACCTTGGCGTATCATTATCCTAATAAGAATGAACTGATTAACAACTAGGAAATGACGATACTTTAAATAATCTTCCCCAAAAATTCTGAATTCGTATTGATCGTTAAAATCTTCTAAAATGAAACGGGCCCAGCCTTTTCCATTTCTTGTCTCTAAATGTTGAACCTCGTTTACTATCCCTCCCATACTTAATTCTCTATTAATTAAACGTTCTAAATCTCCTAAATTATTTAAAGAAATATTAGCAAAATGATCCATCGCATGAGTAAACTCATCTAAAGGATGGGAAGAAATATAAATCCCTACCACCTCTTTTTCTTTTTTTAACCTTATTAAGCTTGTCCACGACTCACATGAAGGAATTGTTAAGTCTTGATATGTTTCATTAGTTTCCTCTCCAAAAAGACTAGTTTGAGCAGAATTTAAATTTGCTTGATATTTTGCTCCAAAACGCAATACTTTTTCCAAAAAAGTAATACCATCCCCATCTGGATTAAAATATTGCGCACGATGAGTTTTAATAAAAGAATCAAGCCCACCTGCAAGAACTAGGTTTTCAAACGCTTTTTTATTTGCTGTTCTTAAATCAACTCGTTTCACCAAATCAAAAATAGAATTATATTTTCCTTTCTTCCTGTTTTCAATGATTGTCTCAACTGCCCCACGCCCTAAACCCTTTATAGCGCCCATTCCAAAACGAATAGCTTGATCTTTATTTACCGTAAATTTATAAAAAGACTCATTCACATCAGGGCCCAAAACCTTCATGCCCATTCTACGACATTCTTCCATAAAAAAGGTAACCTGTTTAATGTCATTCATATTATTTGAAAGAACTGCAGCCATGTATTCAGCAGGATAGTGTGCCTTTAAATAAGCTGTTTGATATCCAATCCAAGCATAACAAGTGGAATGAGATTTATTAAATGCATATGCAGCGAAGGCTTCCCAATCTTTCCATATTTTTTCTAATATATCTTCAGGATGACCATTAGCTTTCCCTCCATTAATGAATTGGGGTTTCAATTTATTGAGTAAAGCAAAAATCTTTTTCCCCATTGCCTTTCGCAAAACATCAGCATCTCCTTTGGAAAAGCCAGCTAATTTTTGTGATAAAAGCATTACTTGCTCCTGATATACTGTAATTCCATATGTCTCATTCAAATACTCCTCCATGGCAGGGAGATCATATGAAATTAACTCTTTCCCATTTTTGCGATCCACAAAACTAGGTATATATTCTAAGGGCCCAGGTCGGTATAAAGCATTCATTGCTATCAGATCTGCAAATACTGTTGGCTTTAAATCCTTGAGATATTTTTGCATTCCAGCAGATTCATATTGGAAAATCCCTACCGTTTCTCCACGCTGAAAAAGCTCATAAGTTTTTTCATCATCTAATGGGAAATAGTCAGGATCCAAATTAACATTGTATCTGTATTTAACTAGTTTAACTGTATCTTTAATTAAGGTCAAGGTTTTTAGTCCCAAAAAATCCATCTTTAACAAGCCTGCATCTTCTACTACTGAGTTGTCAAATTGGGTTACATATAAATGGGAATCTTTCGCTGTTGCCACAGGAACAAATTGTGTAATATCATCAGGTGTAATAATGACTCCACAGGCATGAATTCCAGTATTTCGCAAAGAACCTTCAAGAATTTTTGCCTGTTGAATTGTTTGTCCAGATACAGAATCTTCATCTGCTAAATTCTTTATTTCATTTACACGCATTAGTTCTTCCGTTCGAAGTTTTGCTCTAAGCTCTTCTTCAGTTGAATTGAAAATTTTTTCCAATTTAATGTTGGGTAATAATTTTGCTATACGATCTGCTTCGCCTAAAGGCAAGTCAAGAACTCTAGCAGTATCCCTTATGGAAGATTTAGCAGCCATTGTCCCATAAGTGATTATTTGTGCAACTTGATTGGAACCATATTTTTGGATTACATAATCTATAACTCGCCCTCTCCCCTCATCATCAAAATCAATATCGATATCAGGCATACTTACACGATCTGGATTTAAGAAACGTTCAAAAAGTAGATTATAATCAATTGGATCAATATTGGTGATTTTCAAACAAAACGCTACTACTGATCCTGCTGCTGAACCTCTTCCAGGACCAACCGAAACATTCATATTACGTGCTGCAGATATAAAGTCTTGTACAATCAAAAAGTACCCTGGATAACCAGTATTGGAAATAACTTCTAATTCAAAATTAATACGCTCTTTTATCTCATCTTTTAATTCACCATATCGCTCTTTAGCCCCTTTAAATGTTAAGTAGCGAAGATAATTGTTCTCCCCTTTTTTTCCACCCAAATCATCAGCTTCTTGGTATTCTTCTGGAATCTCAAACTTAGGCAGTAGGACATCCCGTTCTAAAGTAAAGGGTTCAATTTTATCAATAATAGTCTTAATATTTAAGATGGCTTCGGGTAAGTCCTCAAATAAAGTTTTCATCTCTTCACCTGTCTTAAAATAGTATTCTTGATTTGGAAAACCATAACGAAAACCTCTCCCTCTTCCTATAGGAGTAGCTTGCTTTTCTCCCTCTTTTACACAAAGTAAAATATCATGCGCATTAGCCTCCTCCTTTTTTATGTAATAGGTATTGTTAGTAGCAATTAATGGTATTTTATGTTTTTTAGAGAACTTGATTAGTACCTCATTAGCACGATCTTCACCTTCTTCTCCATGACGCATTAATTCTATATAGAAATCATCACCGAATTGCCTATGCCACCATTTCAGTGCTTCTTCAGCTTGTTTATCACCTAAATTAAGGATTTTTGAAGGCACCTCTCCATAGGTATTACCCGATAGAACAATTAAATTTTCTTTGTATGTTTCAACTAGTTTGCGGTCAATCCTTGGAACATAATAAAATCCATCTAAATAAGCAGAGGAAGAAAGTTTTGCCAAGTTATGATAACCCGCTTTGTTTTTAGCCAAAAAAACAATTTGATATCCATTGTCTCTTCGTGTTTTGTCTTTATGATCATCACATACATAAAATTCACAGCCTACAATAGGTTTTATTTTTAGTTCCTCCTCAACATTCTCATTGTAAATACTTGTTGCTTTAATAAAATGGAATGCTCCCATCAAATTTGCATGATCAGTAAGAGCAACTGCGGGCATCCGATCTGCAGAAGCTGCCTCTACTAAATGATTTACTCTTGAAGTTGCATGTAAAACAGAAAACTGAGAATGGTTGTGTAAGTGAACAAAAGGTGCTTCTGACAAGGCATTAATTAGATCTGGGGGGGATTCAGAAAAATTAGAAGTAAGTTTATGCTTATTTAATTTGGCGGATTCATTCTTTAAGTTTTGATGTGATAATCCTATTAAATCAAATCGCTTTTTTCTTTCTTTTAATTCATCTGTTAGCGACTTATTATTTTTAAGGGAGTTTGGATGCAATTGATCTTGTCGCAAGAGTTCAAAAAAAGCACGTGATGTTGCTTCCACGTCTGCAGTAGCATTGTGCGCCTCTTGAAAGCTTTCTTTAAAAAGAAAATAATATAGTTCGCCTAGTGTAGGAAGTTTAAATTTTCCCCCTCTTCCACCCGGTAACTTACATAAATTAGCAGTTTCTTCTGAACAAGTATCTACAATTGCTAGATTTTCCAATATATCATCTCTTCCTAAACGCAGATATTCAGCTCCCACAATACTTCGGTCAAAAGAAACGTTGTGTCCAACCAGATACTCTACCTGTTCCAATGCCAGATTAAACATGTCTAATACCTCTTCAAGAGACGTACCTTGTTCTTTTGCCAAAGCAGTCGAAATGCCATGTACTTTTTCAGAATCAAAAGGGATTGTAAAACCTTCAGGTTGAATCAAATAATCTTTGTGAGCAATCAACTCTCCCTTAATATCGTGAATTTGCCAAGCAATTTGAATACAGCGAGGCCAGTTTTCACCATCGCTTAGTGGTACGTCCCATCGTTTTGGCAACCCAGTGGTTTCAGTGTCAAAGATTAAAAACATTCAAACGAAAATAGAAAATTATTTGTGTGGTTTTGAAAGGAGTTGTTGGCATTTATTAACTGTTTTTTTTTTGCTTTTTTTGTACCTTTCCTTAAAAGAAAAATACAAATGCCATTGCTAGAATTTACCTCAAAAGGGATTTACTGTAAAACTGCTGATGTTTATCTCGATCCTTGGCAAGGAGTTGATAAGGCGATTATAAGCCATGGCCATTCTGATCATGCACGCTGGGGTAGTAAGCACTATGTTACAAATGAAATTAACGTTCCTATCATTCAACATCGTTTAGGGAAAATCTCATTACAAGGAAAAAAATACGGGGATCCATTTACCATAAATGGTGTACAATTTTCTTTTCATCCTGCTGGACATGTTCCCGGTTCTTCTCAAATTCGAGTGGAATATAAAGGAGAGGTTTGGGTATTTACTGGGGATTACAAAACTCAGTTTGACGGAATTTCAACCCCCTTTGAACCAATTCAATGCCATACTTTTATAACAGAATGCACCTTCGGCCTCCCAGTTTTTCAGTGGGAGGAATCTTCTAAGGTACACCAAGAAATCAATGTTTGGTGGGATCAAAATCAGGGGAATAAAACTACCAGTTTATTGATGGGATATTCTTTGGGGAAAATACAAAGGCTGTTAAAACATCTTGATCCTGAAATTGGAAAAATATACACGCATAGTGCCACTGAAAAGATGACAGAGGTTCTGCGTGAATTTATCGATTTTCCAAAAACAGAACTGATCACCAGAGAAACCAATAAAAAAGAAATAGAAGGTAATTTAGTCCTTGCCCCTCCAGCAGTTTTGAACAGTGCCTGGACCAAAAAGTTAGGAAGAATTTCAACAGGCTATGCCTCTGGCTGGATGGCATTAAGAGGTTCTAGAAGGAGACGTGCCATTGATCGTGCCTTTGTCTTATCTGATCATGCTGATTGGCAAGGACTACTCTCTTCAGTTAAAGCTACAGGTTGTGAAAATGTCATCACTACCCACGGTTATACTGATTTGTTTGCTCAATACCTTAGAGAACAGGGTTGGAATGCAAGAACAGAAAAAACAAAATATGAAACGGAAACTATTGAAACTATTGCTGCTGAATGAAACGTTTTGCCTCTTTAGTTGAAAAACTTGACAGTACTAATAAAACCAATGATAAAGTAGCTGCATTGACA
>MDTG01414835.1_pt1 | contig 18714 bp, 12 predicted proteins | sample 811421 | NCBI WGS metagenome assembly MDTG01 (sample SAMN05326645, study PRJNA326480) | marine metagenome | isolation source: seawater | place: Pacific Ocean: South East | collected 2011
CTCAATCTGTATTTCTAACGACGAGACTATGATCAAGTCGCTAGAAGTAGCGAAGAGCCGTATTCAGATAATGATCGACAAAGGCATGGAAAACGATGCCAACATGCTTCAAGGTTTGATTGACCTTGCTGACAAGCGTATTGCTGAAATCAAGTCTGGTGAGAACCCTGCACTAGCACCTGATGATAGCGCGAAGTACTACGCTGAGGTTGTGGTTGATTTGGACCAAATCGAAGAGCCAATGATTGCCGACCCAGACGTAAACAACGACGACGTATCTAAGCGTTATACCCATGACGTTATTCGCCCAGTTTCTTTCTACGAAGGCAAAGCCGTTGATTTAGCCTTTGTTGGTTCTTGTATGGTTCACAAAGGTGACATGCAGATTATCGCTCAAATGCTTCGTAATTTAGAAAAGCAAAATGGCAGTGTGTCGTTTAACGTACCACTTGTTGTAGCACCACCAACATACAACATTGTTGATGAGCTAAAAGCGGAAGGCGATTGGGATATCCTTACTAAGTACGCTGGTTTCGAGTTTAACGACGACAAGCCGAAAGAAGCAGCACGTACTAAGTACGACAACATCATGTACCTAGAGCGTCCAGGATGTAACCTTTGTATGGGTAACCAAGAAAAAGCAGAACCTGGTGATACGGTTATTGCTACTTCTACGCGCTTGTTCCAAGGTCGTGTTGTTGCCGACTCTACCGAGAAGAAAGGTGAGTCACTTCTTGGTTCAACACCATTAGTAGTGCTGTCTGCTGTACTAGGACGCTTCCCTACTATGGATGAATACAAAGCTGCGGTTGAAGGTATTAACCTTACTGACTTCGCACCGCCAGCAGAAGACTTAAGCGTTAAAGCTAAGTTCGAGCCAAGCGTTGCTGTTAAAACAGTAAGCTAAGTTCAAATTTAACCCTTGGTTAAATGATAATTAGTGTGAAAGCCTCAACTTCGGTTGGGGCTTTTTTATATCTCTATTTCCATCTCTATTTCCATCTGTATCTCCACCTGTACTCTTACCTGTATTCCCACCTGTATTCTAAACCTTCATGTAAACCCGTCCTAAGCCCAGTTTACTCATAAGTTGAACAGCGTAAGCTTTTTTGTTTTAAACAAGAATGCCGAAATGAATTTCAAACCCTTTTTCTTACTGCTAATACTCGCGATAAGCTCGTCTCGAGTCTCATTGGCCGCTCCCGTTCTTGACGCAATGTCTAACGCTGCTAAGCCGATGCCTAACGTCAATAGACCAATGCCTAATCCCAATAAACAAGTGTCCAATCAGGCTATTCAGCCTATCCAAACCGCAGCGACCTACAAGGCAAGTGATAACATCAATATTGCTGAGTATTTCGTTAGCGAGAAACTAGATGGCGTGAGGGCCCGCTGGACGGGAGCGCAGCTTGTTACCCGAAACGGTAATAAAATTTATGCACCTAAGTGGTTTACCGACAACTGGCCTGATGTAGCCCTTGATGGAGAGCTATGGACGCAGCGGAGCAGCTTTGAAGCTATCGCTTCTACTGTACTTAGCCATACGCCAGATGAACGCTGGAGGGCGGTGAAGATGATGGTGTTTGATATGCCCATCAGCGATGTACCTTTTGCCTCGCGCTTATCTACAATGGAATCATTAGTGAGGGGAGCAGATAGCAGCAGTTTGGCTATGATCCCACAATTTACGGTGAGTTCTCAGCGGCTTCTTGAAGCGAAAATAGATGAGGTCACCGCGAAGGGCGGTGAAGGCTTAATACTGCATCACAAAGCAGCTTTTTATCAAAGCGGGCGCAGTAATCAGTTATTAAAAGCGAAACGGTATAGCGATGCAGAAGCCAAAGTGATTGGCTATGTAAAAGGAAAGGGGAAGCTCGCGGGCATGATGGGCTCTCTTATTGTAGAGACGCCCGAGGGTATACAATTTAAAATTGGAACAGGGTTTAGTATGAAACAGCGTCAATATCCGCCCCCAATGAACAGTTGGATAACGTTTAAATATTTTGGCTTAACAAAAAAAGGTATTCCCCGCTTCGCGAGCTTTAGGCATATTCGCCCAGCCAAAGACTTACCCAATTTATAAGACGTTATACCTCTGTGGTGTTTAGGCATAGCTGGTGTTAACGGTGGTAATCTCCATGCTGCTAATGACAGGGAGTGATGACTGGCAATGATGGCTAGTAATGATGACAGGGAGCGATCTCAGAAATAATAAGCTGAAAACATTGATTAGTTTTAAAGTTTGATTTGTGTTTTTTTAATAGCTTTAATCGTTCAATATTAAGTGCCTGAATGGTGACTATAAACGAATAAAAAGCCTCAAAAATTTAATTTAGGTAGGTTAATCGTTATACTTATGAGGTATTTTTAATCAGACCTTGCGTCAAGACCGTACAAGACCGTTTATCCCCATTGCGCAAGCGACATCAAGAGGAAGACATCGTGTTACAAGACTATCGCAAACATGTAGAAGAACGTGCTGTTGAAGGGATCCCTCCTAAGCCGCTAAATGCTGAACAGGTAGCAGGCTTGGTTGAGTTAATTAAGAATCCACCAGAAGGTGAAGCAGACAACCTATTAGAATTATTGTCTGAACGCGTTCCTCCGGGCGTTGATGAGGCCGCTTATGTAAAGGCGGGTTTCCTAAGCGCTATCGTAAAAGGTGACGACAGCTGCGCGTTAATCTCAAAAGAAAAGGCCGTTGAACTTCTAGGCAATATGCATGGTGGATACAACATCGTGACATTGGTTGAGCTTCTCGACGATGAAAACCTAGCGCCCCTCGCGGCTAAAGAACTTAAGCACACCCTGCTTATGTTTGACGCCTACCATGATGTTGAAGAAAAACATAAAGCCGGAAATGAATTTGCCACTGACATTATTACGTCGTGGGCAGAAGGTGAGTGGTTTACGTCGCGTAAATTAATGGACGACAAAATCACTTACTCAGTATTTAAAGTGACCGGTGAAACCAATACCGATGATTTATCGCCAGCACCTGATGCATGGTCGCGCCCTGATATTCCCCTTCACGCTTTAGCGGCTTATAAAATGACCCGTGATGGCTTAGAGCCAGAAGAGCATGGCGTTAAAGGCCCAATGCAACAAATTGAAGATGTGAAAAACCAAGGTTATCCCGTTGCCTTTGTAGGTGATGTGGTAGGGACTGGTTCATCACGTAAATCAGCAACTAACTCCGTATTGTGGTTCTTTGGTGAAGACTTACCCGGCGTACCTAATAAACGCGGCGGCGGTGTATGTATTGGTAGCAAAGTGGCACCCATTTTCTTCAATACGATGGAAGATGCCGGCGCCTTAGTATTTGAAGCCGATGTAGAAAAAATGAATATGGGCGATGTTATCGACATCTACCCGTTTGAAGGCAAAATCACCAATCATGAAACCGGCGAAGTATTAGCTGAATACGACTATAAATCTAAAGTGATTTTAGATGAAGTACGCGCTGGTGGACGAATCAACCTTATTATTGGCCGCGCGTTAACTGAAAAAGCACGAGAAACATTAGGTTTAGGCGCAACAGATTTGTTCCGCACCCCAGAGCAACCTGTCGATACCGGCAAAGGCTATACTCTTGCCCAAAAAATGGTAGGTAAAGCGTGTGGCGTTGAAGGTATTCGCCCGGGCACATATTGCGAACCTAAAATGACCACTGTGGGCTCGCAAGATACCACAGGTCCTATGACGCGAGACGAGCTGAAAGATTTAGCCTGCCTTGGTTTCACAGCCGACTTAACCATGCAGTCTTTCTGTCACACCGCGGCCTATCCTAAGCCCGTTGATATTGAAACACAGCACACTTTGCCAGATTTCATGATGAACCGAGGTGGTGTATCCCTTCGCCCAGGCGACGGCATCATTCACAGCTGGTTAAATCGCATGCTATTGCCAGACACGGTAGGTACAGGTGGCGACTCACATACCCGTTTCCCACTGGGTATTTCGTTCCCTGCAGGTTCTGGCTTAGTCGCGTTTGCTGCCGCTACCGGTGTCATGCCCCTTGATATGCCTGAATCTATTCTGGTTCGATTTAAGGGCGAAATGCAGCCAGGCATTACCCTGCGTGACCTAGTACACGCCATTCCGTTATACGGTATTAAGCAAGGCTTACTCACCGTAGAGAAGAAAGGCAAGATTAATGCGTTCTCTGGTCGCGTACTAGAAATTGAAGGGCTTGAGCACCTAACGGTAGAGCAAGCATTTGAATTGTCTGACGCATCGGCAGAGCGTTCAGCGGCGGGCTGTAGTATTAACCTTTCAGAAGAGTCTATTGCTGAATACCTAAACTCAAACATCACTATGCTTCGTTGGATGATTAACGAAGGTTACGGCGACCCACGTACCCTTGAGCGCCGTGCTCAAAAGATGGAAGAGTGGTTGGCTAATCCTGAACTTATGCGCGCCGATGCAGATGCTGAGTACAAAGAAATTATCGAGATAGACCTCAACGATATTAAAGAGCCTATTGTGTGTTGCCCCAACGACCCTGATGATGCGAAAACCTTATCAGACGTAGCCGGTGAAAACGTAGACGAAGTCTTCATTGGTTCGTGTATGACAAATATTGGCCACTTCCGTGCTGCAGGTAAGTTACTTGAGCAGTTTAATAAAACCTTACCTACCCGTTTGTGGATGTCGCCACCGACGAAAATGGATAAGGCTCAGTTAATGGAAGAAGGCTACTACAATATTTATGGCAGGGTAGGCGTTCGTACTGAAATGCCAGGTTGTTCACTGTGTATGGGTAACCAAGCTCGTGTAGATGCAGGCACCACAGTATTATCTACTTCAACCCGTAACTTCCCTAACCGTTTAGGTGATGGGGCGAACGTGTACCTTACGTCGGCCGAATTAGCAGCGGTAGGTGCTATCGTTGGCCGTATTCCAACGGCAGAAGAATACATGGAATATGCGAGCAAAATTAACTCCATGTCGTCTGAAGTATTCCGCTACTTAAACTTTGATAAAATGCCAAGTTTTAAGAAGGCAGAAGAAGAGGCGAAGGCCAATATCATTCCAACGTTGAATGTTGCCTGATTTAGTGTATAAACTACAAAGCCGGGCACCGTAAGTGTCCGGCTTTTTTTATGGGTTAAAGGAATGTCTAATGGCTAAAACTACTTTCATCGCAATCGCGCTTTTTGTGCTTCTAGGATATGGCGCTTTAAATGCCAGCGCACAAATGCAACCAAGCGTAGAGTTTGATCAAATCACCTTAACGATTGACGGAAAACTTTACCAAATGGAATACGCGCATTCTTTTGATCAACGTGCCCAAGGGTTAATGTTCAGAGAATCACTGTGTGATGATTGTGGAATGTTCTTTAAGTTTGCATCGTCAAGATACGCCAGTATGTGGATGAAGAATACGAATGTTGCTTTAGATGTCGCCTATATCGACAGAAATGGCGTAATTACAGATATAAAACCTCTAGAGCCTCACGACCTAACGTCTGTGCAGGCAACTAAAGAGGTACTCTATGCGCTAGAAATGAACCAAGGGTGGTTCGCTTCACACAATATCAGTGTGGGTGACCAGATAGAAATTAATCGTTAAACCGGTGCGAATAGTCTATTCGCCGGTCAGTATCGAGCAACATGCTCGGTAAAAGAAATTCGGAGTAAAATCGTGGCAAATGCTTTAACTATCGCCAAGTTCGGCGGAACCAGTGTTGCGAACTATGAAGTGATGCAAAACTGTGCGCGAATTGTTGCCTCAAACAGTGCGACCCGTATTGTGGTAGTCAGTGCATCAGCAGGGGTTACAAACCACCTGGTAAATTTGGCGCACAGCCCACTTACCCAAGAGCAAATAGAATCTACTTGCCAGTCTATTGTTGATATTGAACTTGCCATTCTCAACAAGCTTGCTGATAAAAGCTCGGTTGAAAGTAAACTAAACGATTTGCTAGATGAAGTGAAATCGCTAGCATTCCACGAAGAGATTCTGCATAGAAACGATTTGAAAGACCAGTTGCTTTCTATGGGGGAGCGCATGTCGTCATTGATGTTTAGTGCAGTGCTGGCTGAACAAGAAGTGGCTACCATGAACTTCGATGTACGGAAAGTTTTGCGCACCGACAGTGAGTTTGGTGAAGCCGTACCACAAATTGACACTATTGAAGCCTTGGCGAAGCAGTTGCTGGCCCCTGAAATTGAAAATGCCATAGTGGTAACGCAAGGGTTTGTAGGAGCTGATGATGAAGGTCGCACTACCACATTAGGTCGCGGTGGTTCTGATTTTACAGCTGCGCTTATTGCTGAAGCCTTAGACGCCGATGCCTGTGAAATATGGACCGATGTGATTGGAGTTTATACTACCGATCCACGTATTACTGCAGCTGCTCGCCCGTTACCAGAACTTAGCTTTGAAGAAGCGGCTGAAATGGCGACCTTTGGTGCTAAGGTGCTTCATCCCGCTACTATGGAACCTGCACTTCGTAAAAATATCAAAGTGTTTGTAGGTTCAAGTAAAGAGCCAGAAAAAGGCGGTACTTGGATTGTACGTGATTGTGTTGAAGAGCCTCCTTATCGCGCCATCACTCGCCGTAAAGACCAAGTTATGGTGACGGTGAAAACGCCTAAGATGATGTACGCACAGGGCTTCCTACAGCAGGTTTTTGCTATTATCGCGAAGCACAAGCTAAGTGTGGATTTGGTAACGACATCAGAAATCTCGGTGTCGTTTACCTTAGACAACCCTGCCAATTCTGTGGCACAGCGTTTAAACAAAGAAACCATAGCAGAGCTTGAGACTATTTGTGATGTGAAAGTAGAGAACGGCTACGACTTAGTCACTGTGGTAGGTAACCACATGCAAACGGCAATTGGTGTGTCTAGCAAGATTTTTGCTGCGGTGTCTGACTTTAACTTACGCATGATTTGTTTCGGTGCGAATCCGCACAACCTGTCATTCCTAGTAAATGAAACTGACAGCGATAAAATAGTAAAGGACTTACATAAAGCCTTATTTGAATAGTCGTTAGAAAGGTAAGGTGAGAGTGGTCTCTTCCGCTCTCACCCTTCCTCCATAGATAGATTAACGTAGCGGTTTCTACCCCTTCCTTTAGCTTCGTATAACGCCTTGTCGGCATTTTCAAACAAGCCTTTGGTATCTAAGTCCTGATTCTTTCCTTTCCACGCGACTCCTACTGAGATAGAAACAAACGGGCTGATGGATGAAGCGTGATGAGCAAGCTTGCATTCTTGTATACCCTTTATGAGGTTAAATGCTACTCGGTTAGCGGCCTCGCCGGTTGTGTTTTTAAGTATGATCACAAACTCTTCGCCGCCAAATCTGCACACGATATCTGTGGCACTGTGAATATGTTGTTTCAAACAATGGGCTACTTGCTGTAATACCTCATCGCCTTTTGCATGCCCATAACTGTCGTTATAGCGCTTGAAGTAGTCAATATCAATCATCAGCAGCGCTAACGGTTCTTCGTAAGTGACCGGAGAGTTAAGTAAAGCTTCTACAAAACTATCGAAATATCTTCGATTATATAAACCGGTAAGGGGGTCGGTATGGCTCATTTTAGTTAATGACGCATTATTTTTTTCTAAGATATGTTGCTGTGCATTTATCAGTATAAATAATTTATCTAAGCGTTGACCGAGTTGATGTATTTCGTTTCCACCTTTCATATTAGTGAGCAGAGTAAAGTCCGCTTTGTTTTGTGCTTCTGCGATGGTTCTTAGTATTTTTCTAATGGGAATTAGCATTTGCTTATTAACAAATCGATAAAAAAGAGCAAGTGCAACTAATGAAACAAGCATGACCCAAATTAAGCTAACATCAATAATCGCGTTAGAATAAAGGCGTGGTCGTTGCTTAATAGAAGCTGCCACTAAAGGGGGATCTTCGTTATTAGCCAAACCGAGGAATAGGCGTTTCTTGAAGGCGTTTATCTTCAGATCTGTGATAGAAGATTGTAAAACGTTATGAAGAGGAGCAGTAACGGATGCGTGACTGCCATCCATTGTATGAAGCAAAATATCATTGTTTACAGTCGGTGTTATTCTATCGATGAGTGTGTCATTGATTTTTTGATAAATTAACAGGGTGCCAATAGGGCTCTTTGATTCATCGGAACGCAATATGGTGTGCGAAATTAGTACGGCGGGGTGACCATTTACGCTGGTAAATGTTGTCTGCGCGGCTTTAGTTACTAGTTCAGTTTGCGAAGTGCTATCAAAAATGATGCCCAAATTAAGCAATTGATTGGTGTCTTTAAAAAAGGTGTTATCTTCCTTTTTATCAAGCAGTGAGCCGATAAGGTAGTCGCCTTCTTTGGTATAAAAGTACCAGCCAGAAATGCCGAGTCGTTCGTAAGACCGAGAGATAAGGAATGTAGACGTTAGCCAAGCAGTATTTTTTTCAAGTAATGCATCATAAGTTTCATCCCACACAGCGTTGTCATACGCAATTATCTCTAGCGCCGTTAATTCTTGCTGTATTTCAGATGCAAGCCTGCGCAAATCCAATGCATCGTTTATTTGCGATATTTTTTCCATTTCAGGAAGTCGCCAGAAATGCCGGATGAGTGCTTCAGTTACGAATAAGCTCAAACTGACCGCAATAACGGCAAAAATTAACTGAGTTTTTAATGCTTTAAGGCTTTTCATATCTCGCTTATGTTGGTGAACAAGGAGACTTTAATTATAAGATATGAAATCAATTTCTGCCGACAATGCCAGCTAAAGTCAATTAAGAAAAGGAAAGTGTAAAGGCTCGATAAATCGAGCCTTTACATAAGAGTCGAGTGAGTCCTAGCTAGACTTTAAACTGACGGATAGATTGCTGGAGCTCTTCAGCAAGTCTTGCCACTTCGTGGCTAGAGTCAGAAGTTTGCTGAGCACCTGATGTAGTTTCTTCAGCAATGTTAACGATAGTTTCAAGCTTCTCGCTAATTTCTTGTGACACAGTATTTTGTTCACGTGCCGATTGCTCAATTTGAGAACTAACGTCATGAGCTTTGTGTACAGCATCAGAGATAATATCAAGGGCTTGCGTCGCTTTTTCCGTTTGCTCTACACAGGCTACGGTTTGCTCTTTACCTTGATTCATTACCGATACCGCGCGTTCAGCACCCGCTTGAAGTACTTCAATCATCGCATTAATTTCTTGCGTAGACTGTTGCGTTCGGCTCGCTAGCGTGCGTACTTCATCAGCAACTACCGCAAAGCCTCTACCTTGCTCACCCGCACGGGCAGCCTCAATGGCCGCATTCAAGGCAAGTAGATTAGTTTGGTCGGCCACGCCGCGGATAACATCAAGAATGCCACCGATACTGGCGCTGTCTTGATGAAGTTTGTTAATAACATCTGCAGCGTCTTGTACGTCTTTGGCTAGAATTTCGATAATACGTTTATTCTCAAGCGAGATTTGACGTACATTTTCAGCCTCTGCATCAGCATGGCGAATCTGGCTCAGCGTATCTTCAGCATTTTGCACTACCAATTGTGAGGTAGAGTGCATTTCTGTAGTTGCTGTTGCCACCTGGCCAATTTGCGACTTCTGATCTTGAATCGAATGGGTGGTTTGCGCAGTAACGGCTGATGTTTGTTCTGATGCCGCGGCAAGTTGCTCGGCACGGGTATTAATTCCTGAAATTAGCTCTTTAAGGTTGCCAATCAGGTTATTACAGTTTTTAGCTAACAAGCCAAATTCATCTTGCGCAGAGTCGTCAAGGCGATGGGTTAAGTCTCCAGACGATGCCACGGTAAGCAACTCGTTCACGCGGTACAGCGGGCGAGTAATGGCGCGTACTGTTATGTAACCAATAATGATGGCTATCGCGATAGACAGAATAACCACGGCACTGATAATAATGTTACCCGTGGTGATAGCACCGTTCACTTGATTTTCTACGTCTTTCGCTTTTGCATCAGCAAGAGAGAGAAGTTGCTCAAGCTCTACAATACCGTTCGCGATATTTTTGTCTGACGCATTCAGTGCGGTTTCAGAGTCATTTCTGCGCTCTAGTCTTTCTACATGCAGCGCTATGACACCATCGCTGGCGGTAATCGCATTTAGGGCATCGTTTACCAATTCATTAATATCGCTAAGCGTGCCAGATTGGTCGCGCTGCCCAGCGGCTTGACCCATATCGCTAAGTAAAGTGGCAACTTTATCTACCACTAAGTCAACTTCGTTACCTAGGGTTTGAGAGCGTACGATAGTTTCGGTTTTTACGTATTCATAAGAAACGGTAAGTAAAGAAAGTAATGAGGTTTCTAGTTGGCTACCAATATCTGCTGCGCGTCTAAGGTTTGGATCACTTTGCACTGCGTCAAGGTCTGAAAAGTCTAGTAGGTAAGTAGACGCATCGTCTGCGTTGTCTTCAGCATCACCTAAACGGTCGTCAATGGTGTTTCGGATATCCATGAACTTTTGGTGGTTCAGATAAACCGCTTCAACATTTTTAATGTAGTTATCATAGGAGGCTCGAACGCTGTTTAACTTACTTTGCAGTTCAGGTTCATTGGCAACCGCAGTGGCAAGCTTGTTATATTCAGTCTCGAACATATCTCGGCTTTGATTGAATGCAGTGCGCTTTTCCTGAAGGCCCGATAAATCTTCTTCAATATAGGCTTCGAATGTCAATCTACCCATGTTTAGGAAGTTAGCTTTTAAGGCGTTACTCCCTGCTACTGTAGGAAGCGCTACGTCATTTACCTCTTCGGTAGCTGAACCGATGGAATTGAGGTTAAACAACGAAACAACGCTAATGACAATCAGTAGACAAGTAATTGCTACAAAACCGCCGATTACGCGAGTGGCTACTGTAATCTTCATTGAAACTCCTAGACTATTTTTTATTCTTTTGCGTGACGATACTACCCCGCACTACGTCCAAAATACACCTCAATGACCTAGAAGAAGGTATTAAAATGCATAACATGAACTGTAATGGGATTATAGACTAACGTATATAACCAGAGTATCGGCAGGTAAGTGATTAAGTTAACAAGTAAAGCACAAGAATTTATGATTTAGTAGTTTGCTGTATCAATTAAGTCGTTTACGCATGTACTCTGATGAGCTTACCTGTATTGACATCCAGCATGGTCATTTCTTGACCCCAAACATAGCCAGTATCTAGTGCGACAAAACGATTATCTTGCGTTTCACTATTAAGTGCAGCCCAATGACCGAAAAGTACCTGTTCCTGCGCCTTAAGATGGGTATTGTCTATTTTGAACCAAGGCACAACAGAGTTCGAAGCCTGAGAAGGGTGGGTTTTTGTCTCAAACTCTAAGCTAGTATCTGCGTTTAGAAAGCGCATTCTGGTACACGCGTTTACAATAAAGCGGGTTCGCGATGCACCTTTAAGTTTATCAGACCACTCGACGGGTGTGTTGCCGTACATATTATTCAAAAAGTCAGTATAGTGCTTCGATCGTAATTGTTGACTTATTTCATCGCTTAAGCTGACGAGTGTTTCTGTACTCCAGTGCGGATAGAGGCCGGCATGTACAATAGTATGATTGGCATTGATTTTTTTAGCGAGAGGAAACTGACGAAGCCAATCCAGCAGTGCTTTTAAATCGGGAGCATCAAGCAAGGGCTGAAGGTTGTCAGCTTTCTTAGGTTTACGAATTTTGTTCGCAACAGCCAACAAATGAAGATCATGGTTTCCTAGCACTGTCTCGAAACTGCTACCTAAGCTTTTTAGAAACCGTAAGGTGCCTAGCGAGTCTTCGCCTCTAGCAACTAAGTCGCCAACGGCGAAAAGTTTGTCTTTATCCGCAGAGAATTTAGCTTTCTCCAGCAGTTGCTGTAGCCCGCCATAACAGCCTTGAATATCACCCACTACAAAGGTGTTACGATAGGTCATAAGTCTCAAAATCAGTGAAGAATGTTGGGAACCGCTAAACGGAATACTTCAATGGGAACACGAAAACGTTCTCCGTTTTCACGCTCCATTTCGTAATAGCCTTGCATATTTCCTACCGGGGTATCAAGTACTGCACCGCTGGTATAGTCGAAATCTTCGCCCGGTTTTAATATGGGCTGTTTACCGACAACACCTGAGCCGCTGACCTCTGAGGTTTTTCCGTTAGCATCGGTAATTTGCCAGTATCGATTAATCAGCTGTACCGTTTCCTGGCTGTCATTCACAATGGTCACGTGATAAGCAAACGCAAATTGTGGCGAATCAGAAGGTAGATGCTCGGGCAGGTGACGGGTTTTCACCCGCACCTTAATTTCAGACTCATTCATAAGCTAACTTTAATTTTCTTGTGCTTCTTCTAACGCTGATACTGCATTCGCTATGGTAGCGAAATCCTGCAAGGATAGCACTTCAGCCCTTACGGTTGGGTTTATACCCAGCTCGCTGATTTGTGCTTCAGTAAGACTTTCTTTCAACGAGTTTCGTATTGTCTTGCGACGTTGATTGAACGCCTGCGCGCATACTCGCTCAAGGGTAGCTACTGAAACCACATCCACTGGCGGTGTTTTGTGTGGAATAAGACGTACTACCGCAGAATCAACCTTCGGGGGGGGCTTAAAGGCACCAGGTGGTACATTGAGTACCGGCATAACCTTACAATAGTATTGGGCCATTACCGATAATCGACCATAGCTTTTAGAGCCATGCCCTGCAGCTAAACGGTTCACTACTTCTTTTTGTAACATGAAGTGCATGTCATCTACGCAAGTTGCGTGAGAGAACAGGTGAAACATTAGCGGTGTTGAAATGTTATAAGGTAAGTTACCAAAAACGCGCAACCCTTTGTCTTTCACCGGCATAGTTTTAGCCAGTTCAGTGAAATCCATGGTCATCGCGTCTTGTTCAATAACCGTTAGCTTATCGCCGTTAAACGGATGCTCTCGTAAACGCTTAGCCAAATCGCGGTCAAGCTCGATAACGGTAAGTGCTTCAACTTCATCGCAAACAGGATCGGTTAGCGCGCCTAATCCAGGGCCTATTTCAACCAAATTTTGCTCGTGTTGCGGATTAATGGCCGACACAATTTGTCCAATCACATAGTCGTCGTGAAGGAAGTTTTGTCCGAAGCGTTTTCTGGCCGTGTGGCCTAAATGTGTTTTACTCATTGTTGATGATGTGCAAGCTCAATGGCTTTTTCCAATGCTTTTCTGAAACTGCCAGGATCGGCATTACCATGGCCTGCTAAATCTAGTGCAGTACCGTGGTCGACGGATGTTCTTATAAATGGAAGGCCAAGGGTGATATTAACCGAAGCGCCAAACCCTTTATATTTTAGCACGGGAAGGCCTTGGTCGTGGTACATCGCAAGAACAACGTCTGCATCTTCCAGATATTTAGGCTGAAATATAGTGTCCGCAGGAAGTGGCCCGGTAATATTTAGCCCTTCTTCACGTAACTCATTTAGTGCCGGAATAATGGTTTGAATTTCTTCTGTACCAATATGTCCATCTTCACCTGCATGGGGGTTAAGCCCACACACGTAGATATGTGGATTACGAACACCAAACTTCAGTTTGAAGTCGGTGTTGATAATATGGAGCACTTTGTGAAGACGTTCTTTCGTGATCGCACGAGACACATATTCTAAAGGTATATGGGTAGTCGCTAACGCGACATTTAAGCCTTCAGTTGCCAACAACATGACAACATCAATGGTATTGGATTGATAAGCGAAAAATTCAGTGTGGCCACTGAAAGATACGCCCGCTTTATTGATAATGCCTTTATGAACAGGCCCTGTGACTACCGCATGAAAGTCACCTTCCATGTTTGCTTGGCACGCTTGTCTAAGAGTTTCTACTACGTATAACCCGTTCTCGCTATCTAGCGTTCCGGCTACCACATCGGCGGCTTTATCAATTTGCTTAATAAACAGCGAACCCGCAGGCTGAACCTGCGGGTTTGATGCATCATAAGGAAGTAAAGTAAGCGGTAATCCAAGCGCTTTCGCTCTGGTCTCTAGTATCTCGCCATCGGCGAATACCACTAACTGAGCTTGCCAAGATTCTTGAGCCAGCTTAATGATTAAGTCTGGCCCAATACCGGCAGGCTCACCTGGTGTTACTGCAATTTTTATCGGTGTCATTTATGCTCTATATATTACTCGATAACTTCAATGTAGGCAGCGTCGCGCATTTCACGTAACCAGTTTTCCGTTTCTTCTGCAAACTTTCTGTTGAAAATAAGCTGATACGCTTTGTCTTCTTTGCGGCGCTCTGTTGCGTCGTCTACACGTCTATCGATTAATTGGATTAAGTGCCAACCGTGTACTGAACGTACTGGGTCGCTGTATTCACCAGCCGATAATTGCGCAAGGGCGTCTTTAAAAGCTGGTACGTAGTTGTTTGGATCTGACCAACCAAGCTCACCACCTTTAAGGGCTGAACCTGGATCTTCTGAATGTTCTTTAGCGAGGTCTTCAAATTCAGCTTCACCCGCTTCAAGCTGAGTTCTGAATTTAACAAGCATCGCTTTTGCTTTGTCTTCACTGAGTATAATTGAAGGCTTAACGAGGATATGACGAGAGTTAACCTCTTCAATAGTTACTTTTTCAATGCCTCGAGTATCTAAAACTTTCAAGATATGAAAACCAGCACCACTTCTAATAGGGCCGACTAGCTCGTCTTTTGCCTTACCCTGAATCGCTTCAGCAAACAGGGTAGGCATAGCGTTAATGTTCAACCAACCCATATCACCACCTTCTAAGGCTTCGTTACCTGATGATGATGCAATGGCTATTTTAGCAAAATCTGACCCAGAATTTAATAGAGAAAGTACTTTGTCTGCACGCTCTCTTGCTGCATTGATTTGCTCATCAGAAGGATCCGATGGGAAGCCAACAAGAATGTGGCCTAGACGGTATTCTTCTTGTTCTGCACCTTGTTGTTCCATGAGTTCAATAATGGTTTCTCTTTCTTGGTCGGTAATGTAAACACGGCGACGAACATTCGCACGACGTACTTCACCCATTACGATTTCTTCGCGAATATCTTCACGGTAATCTTCATAAGCGATGCCTTCTAAACGCAATTGTCTGCGTAATTCATCTACCGTGGTATTTTGGTTTGCAGCAATATTTGCAATGGTTTGCTCAAGCTGTGGGTCACTTATTTGAATACCCATTCGTTGTGCCATCTGCAACTGAAGGCTCTTAGTGATCAAACGCTCGATGGCTTGAGTACGTAGTGCGCGATCAGAAGGAAGGTCTTGCCCATTTGCCTCTGCATTACGTTTAACGTCATTCATGAGTGCATCTACTTCACTTTGAAGTACAACACCCTGATCGACAATAACCGCTACGCGGTCAAGCATTACTTCTTGCGCGTAGCTGCTAAACGACAACACTGCACTGACTAACAAGGCCCGGATTATGAACTTCATACTCACTCTTTTATTATTGGTTAATGCTTAACGTAGGGCTACTCCCTACGCTACAACGGATTAATTTAAACTATATGGCTGACGATAGCCAAACATGCCATCTTGTAACATGCTTCTTTGTGTACCAGACGTACCGATACCTTTGAATATAAATTGTAATGACACACCAGTATCGAAATCGTCGGTAGATTGCTCCCCTGATGAATCGTAACGGTTGCTTAAACTTCTTTCTGCCACTAATCGTATTGCCCAACAACAGGATTCATACTGAATACCTGCATAAGTCTCAATACTGCGGTCGCGCTCAATATCACGGTAAGTTCGTCCCACCCATTGCCAGTTTTCCGCAATAGGCCAACTCGCCGATATTCCCACTTGGTCAATGGTTTCACCACTTAAATCACGAACGTATCGATGACTTAACTGAATAAATCGCTTTGCATCTTGTCGATATTCTAAGCCAACACTGCTTAAGTCAACTTTGTCGGTGTCGGTGGTCACTTGAATATCAGAATGGGCGTACCAGTTTTTGTTGAACCGCCAGTCCATCTCAGCTGCAAGCGCCGAGCGGTCTTGATTTTTAGTCGCGGCAATGACCTTGTTATCTTCAAGGTAGAATATCTGACCCAAGCTAAGTACAAATTGTTCCCTATTGTTTTTATCCAATATTCGACTGGTTATGCCAAGGGTAACTTGGTTGTTGTCTGATATTCTATCCAACCCGGTAAATTCTTGCCCTCTGAATAGCCCTTCAACATCGGTTAGCAGGGGTGTTGAATCGTAAAGTCCAATTGCTGTTTGGTCTTCATACGAGGTATACAGATACTGAATTTTAGGCTCTAACGTCATGGCGGTATCGTTACCAAACCATGAAGAGTCTTTTTCGAAATACAGCGCGCCGAACAAGCGAGCTTGACCTAAAGTACGCTCTACATTTTCTTCTAAGTCTGTATCTTGAATATTTTCTTGTTTATAAACCGTTTGCAATACGGTAGTTTCGGCAACAAATTCACCCCATGCAGCACGAAAAGGCATAGCAAGAGTAGGGGCTACATGAAAGCGAGTTGCTGTTGGTGCGGTTTCAGACGTGTTATCGAAATACGCCAGTTCAGAGTTTACACTGAATTCGAAATAGCGGCCAAAAGGCGTACGATAATCAATTTTAACTTCTGGAAGCGCGCGATAGCTGTCGGCGGTATCACCCAATATTTCAAAGTCTTTTACTTGCATATTTACGGTGAGATCTCGAGTGTAATAACCCAAGCTTACGGTACGGTAAAGGTGCGTGTCTGCGCTGTTATAATAATCAGAGCCTAAATCAACAATATAGTTATCATCACTCAAACCATTGAAATCGATGCCCAGTACCCAGTTATCGTTAAGTTGACCTTGATGCTGTAAACGGTAGAAATAACGGTCAGGTGACCCTTCAATATCACTGTCACTTGGCAAGTACTCTACGTACGCGGTACCTTCACTTTTTTCCGTTAGGTAACGAAATTCGGTATTTAGCTGAACACCGCGCTGGGTCATCACCCGAGGCGATATAGTCATGTCAAAATTAGGGGCAATATTCCAATAGAACGGCTGGGTGTAATCGATGCCGGTATTACTAGAACTTGTTATTTCAGGAAACAATAAGCCGGTTTGACGTTCATTACTTACTGGAAATGCGAAATAGGGAAGATAGAAAACAGGAACATCAGCAACATAAAAGCGGGTATGTTTCGCTTTACCCCACGCAGTGCCTTTTTCAATGCTAATTTCACTGGCCCGAATCATCCAATCTTCATGGCCTTCAGGGCAGGTAGTGAAACTCACTTCCTTTAAAACAATACCTTCATTAGTATCAACCAATATGTCTTCGGCAGCGCCTTGACCAACAAAACCGGTTAATTGATAACGGGTGTTTTGCATTTCTAAGCGTTCTTCTTTCGAGCGAAGTGATACCGCATCACTTTCTACGCTTAATTGTGCATCGCGAAAATGCACATCGCCTTTAGCCAGCACGTCTTCACCATTACCATTCACTTGTGCTTGAGACGCACTAATGATGGCGCTATCAGACGTAATATCCACATTACCTGAAAACAGTGCTACTTTATTTTCAATGATTTCAGTTCGGTTGGCTTCAACCTTCACATGCCCCTTCGGCATAAGTGCTGAGCTTTTAAAGACAATGGGCTCCACCGAGCAAAAGGCTAGCGGTGAGACTGATTCTGGATTAGCTTCCTGTGCAAACGCGACGTGAGTAGACAAGGTCGCGGAAACAAGCATGGCGCAGGTCTTTTTCATGCGGTGGTGAATGGCCTGTTTTGTTATTCGGTGCTGACACTATAATGGTGTGACCTTAAGGCGCACATATAGTTCTGCATAGAGTTAATAATACGCCAACCTAAGTAGCGTTGGCAGTTAACGCAATGTAATTAGCCGTCAATTCTAAGCACTTCTGTTGTATTTACCAACCATTGGATTAAAAAAATCGTATTTCTCTTTATCTAAATAGTGATTTACCGCATATTTACTGACTTATTGCATAAAAAACTACTCAATTAATGAAGTGAATAGAAAAGTTTTTAGCTTGAAAAGCGTCAAGCTATACCTACTTCTAATGATTACTTTATTTTTATAGCCTTATAAGGCTTGCAGATCATGGTGCTTAAACAACGATTTCAGACGTGGCTTGAGTGCAAAAACATCAACAATGCGCTAATGATTACAGGAGAATGCTGACATGGCTGTGTGGGGAAAAATCCTTGGTGTACTTTTTGGGTTTATGTTTTTAAAAATCCCCGGTGCTGTTTTAGGGTTAATTGTAGGGCATTTCTTTGATAAGGCTTACAGCCGAGACTTTAATCAGCTCGGTGGGTTCGGCCGTTTCTTTACCGATCAAAATAGTATGAAGCAACAAGCCGTGTTTTTTCATAGCTTGTTCTCAGCGCTGGGTCATTTAGCGAAATCTGACGGCAAAGTCACTAGCCGAGAAATTCAAATTGCCACCGCGCTCATGGATGACATGAAGCTAACCGGTGATGCACGAAAAGAAGCCCAAGAAGCGTTTCGTGAAGGTAAAGCCAGAGACTTCCCTATTACTGATACGTTGAAAGGGTTGTACGAGGCCAGTCATGGTCGACGAGACATATTACAAGTTTTCTTGGAGATATTGATTCAAGCGGCATTTGCCGATGGCAAGTTAACCCAAGAAGAGTATGTGGTATTAGAAAAAGTAGCGAAGCCACTGGGCTTTAGACGCCGAGACCTCGATTATCTTATTTCTATGTTTGAAGCTGAAATACGCTTTAGGCAGCGAGGAGGACAGAGTGGCCAAGGCGCCCATGGACAGCAGCGCTCTTCC